>Ga0160422_10000748_pt1 | contig 19896 bp, 20 predicted proteins | sample Fk160mmetaG_FD_108192 | JGI IMG/M metagenome (GOLD analysis project Ga0160422, IMG submission 108192) | Marine microbial communities from the Central Pacific Ocean - Fk160115 60m metaG | ecosystem: Environmental > Aquatic > Marine > Oceanic > Photic zone | place: The Central Pacific Ocean... | reverse complement strand
TAACGCTGTGGGGATTAACTTTCGACCCTTAGACGAGTCGATAAGGGATTGCGTGGAGTCACTGCTGCAGGTGGGCAAAGTCAAACCCGTGCTTCGCGAGGGCTTTGAAACCCGCACCTGAGCCACGCCCTGATTGTGTCTGATGCGTCTTTAATCACCGCGTGAGCGACGATTCCGGAAGCCGCAAAGACGCAGCCATTCCCACAAGGCTAACCAAGCCGGACAATAAAAACACATACGAAAATGTGCCGGTTTGGTCGGCGATAAAGCCACCAATCGGTGGCGAGATGGTCTGAGCGATACCGAAACTCAGAGTCGCCACGGCGAAACTTGGTCCGTAATCTTCGGCGCTGGTATTTTGCACAACAAACAGCGTTACCAGAGTCGGCAGCGCCGCAAACAACAGTCCCAAGCCGACGCACGCCGCCAGTGTCAGCGTGAGCTGACCAGTTAACACCACGCCAACCAGCAGGGGCCAGAGACCAAACGCGACCGCCAGAGTTAACCGCACGCCCAAGCGCTGGGCTAGAGCGGCCAGCAACGGTCCACCAAAAATCATTGCCAACCCCATCAATGAGAAGGCCAGAGACGCGTCATCCGTAGACCAGCCATTGTCGTCTTCGAGTCGGGTCGTTAGAAAACCCATTACCAAGAGATACATAAAACCAAAGGCCGAGTAAGCCACCAATAGCGGCAACCAGCCTGGCATACGCTGTAGCGCGGCAAGACCGCCAACGCCGCGACCACCAACCGGCACGGCTTGTCGATGCCGGACGAACAACAGAGTCAACACCAGCAGCAGCACACCTATACTGAATAAAATCTGGTAGACGCTGGACCAAGCACCGTCGCCTTCTGTGGAACGCAAACTGCCACTGAGCAAACTGACGAATACGATGCCAACACCAATACCTGAACTCATCATGGCTACAGCCACTGGTCGGCGATGCGCAGGCATGGCGTCGGCCGCGATGACCGGCGCCGGTATCCACAAAAATGCGCCACCAATGCCGGCAATACATAAACCCGCGGCCAATACCCACGGACCCCCGGCCGCCCCTGCTAGCAATAAGCCCAAGGTGGCAAGTACAAGACCCAGACGCATAACATTGATCAGACGATATCTGCTGGTAGCCCATGCCACCACCAATGTAGCGAGTAGGTAAGCGCCTACATTGGTCGCCCCCAGCAATCCGGCAAGAGTGTTAGTAATACCCAGATCGTCGCGAATGGCCGGCAGTAGCACACCAAAGCTAAAACGACCAAAAGACTGCCCCACCGCCGCCGCAAGAGCGATGATCACCACAGCGATCCAACCGCTACGTGCCATCATCGACTTTGTCGCGCCTTTATTTTGTTCACTCATAAATTCCGTGGTTTAACAAAAGTTGAAAAATCCGGCGGCCGCAGAAACCGTCGCAGTGCATCATACGCACCGATGATGAATTTTGGCCCCGTTTTGCATTTTCAGTCTGTTTCATTAAATCTGCCGTTTATACCCTAAACCGAGGCACCGCCATGAACGGCTTGCAAGGGCCGGACGTATTGCGCGGCATCTCTATCGGCTTTGTCGTAGTTTTTGCAAGCAGCCATCTGTGTGTGTCAGCGCGCTGTCGATGAGTCAGGGATTCCAATGCTGTTACCTATGGCCTCGGATGAAGTTGCAGTTACCGATATTATTTTTTTGCTGGGCCCTCCAACACCAGGAGACATTTCGAATTCGAGTCCGCTTAAGACCTACTGATTGGCAATACGGGCAGAACACTGCTGAACAGCCATTCACCGGGATCGCCCAGTTGGCGCATATCGTCCCCTCTAACAACCGGTCTTTGTGTCGAGCAGGGCTAACGCTGTATCAAAGGTCCATACACAGCCAAGACACCCTGTAGAGGTGCAGCGCAGAATCACCGCTGGGATAACTGTGCCGCAAAATCTCGCAGTGCCGCAGAGACCTGTTGCGTCGCCTCGCGAATAACAAAATGCCCGGCGTTGGCAATGTCTAACCTGTGCACATCTGTCAACCGGCCCTGCAGATCATCCGCGTTCATCGGCGTCCCGAACTGATCCTGCTCACCGTAAATCAACAACGTAGGACATCGAGCTACGCCCCAATAGCTGCTGCTGGGTGCAACGCGCGCATCCCAGCGTGCTGTGTGTCGAACAGGCGGCCACATCAACCGGATCAGTTCTGCATATGCACGCGGCTGGCGCTGCGCAAAGCCCGGGGCGCAGTAAATTCGCTCTACCAGTTTGGCCCATGCAGACTGGTCCTCCGCTTGCACCGCCACCCGGAGCTCGGCGAGCAACGCCTCCGGCACGGTCGCCGGAATCTGACCACCGGTGCCGCAGATCACCAACGCCCGACATAAATGCGGATAGTCGCGGGCGAACACTTGAGCGGCGCGGCCTCCCCAAGCATGACCCACCGCAATCACACACTCGACGCCTAGATGTTCCAGCACCGCCACCGCATCGGCTGCAGTATCGGGCAGCGAAAACCGGCCCTCGGCTCGCGAACCGCCTGCATTGCGTTGGTCAAAACGCACCACAGTGTCGCGTTCGGCCAACGTCAGCACCAGCGGATCCCAAAATTCCAGCGCCAAAGTCGCTCCATTGAACAGCAGCCAGACAGTGTTGCCGCTGCCGTCTAGTCGATAGTTGATGGCTGCCTCTTGTTGTCGCTTGAGTGTGGTCATTCTGCGCTCCGATCAATCCATAACCGCGGTCTCAACAATACCCTAGTCACCTCACTCAAAGCCCGCGTAAACTGCTGTTCCAGCAATCCCAAAGCGGCGCTATGAGTGCACCTGAAAATCTGTCCATCGTAGTTGATTGGGGTACCAGCAACTTTCGCGCCTATTTGGTGCGAGATGACGGGCTGTGTCTCGAGCGGATCAATACGGCAGATGGATTAAACAACGTAGAGCGCCGGTTTGCTGACGTGCTGCTGCAACATATTGGCAACTGGCTGCAGCAGCATGGCCCACTAACTACCCTTCTGGGCGGCATGGTGGGAAGCCCGGCCGGTTGGCAACTCGTGCCGCACCTACCGAGCCCGGTATCCCTAAAGCAACTGGCGCAGTACAGCCAGCCACTGCCTGAATTTACGCCATGCCCCGCTTGGATCGTTCCAGGGGTCTCCGGAACCGGCGTTGCAGGCAGCTTTGATGTCATGCGCGGCGAAGAGCTTCAATACTTCGGTGCGCAACAGTGGCTCAAACAGCAGCGCCGCGCGCCGCCGCAACTGCTGTGCTTCCCGGGTACACATAACAAGTGGCTGGCGTTCACCGAAAACGCGCTAGGCAATTTCTCTACCACCATGAGCGGCGAGTTATTTGGGCTGTTAAGCCAGCAATCGATTCTCGCGGACTCAATAGATGCGCACGCCGTCTGGAACGACGACGCTTTCTATCGCGGCATCGACCACTCTGAAAAATCCGGCGGCCTGTTGCACCACCTCTTTAGCGTTCGTTCGCGCAATCTCAATGGCGAGCACTCCGCTCGGGAAGGTCTACCGTACTTATCCGGCTTAATCATCGGTCACGAGTTGCTAAATCTCTCCGCCAAGCCCACCCGCTCGATAGGTATCGTCGGCGCGCATGCTCTGGCTCAGCATTACCAAATGGCTCTCACGTATCGCGGCTACGAGGCCTTTTGTGTCGACAGCGAAGCCGCGACAATACTCGGCGCTTTAGCCATTATGCCGCACCTACTTAACTAGGACTCCGCCGTGCACACTTTACTGGGATCATATCTGGACGAATTGCCGCTTATTGCGATTCTGCGCGGCATCACCTATCCCGAGGCCGCTGAGGTCGCAGACGTGCTTTATCAGACTGGTTTTCGCATCATTGAGGTGCCGCTGAACTCCCCCGACCCTTTACTCAGTATCGAGCGCATCGCTAAGGATTTTGGCGATCGCATGTTGGTGGGTGCGGGCACCGTACTCACGGCAAACGAGGTGAGCGCTGTCCGCGACGCTGGCGGACAACTCATTGTATCGCCCAATACCGACGCCGAGGTCATCCGTGCCAGTGTCACCCAAGGGGTCGTGAGCCTGCCCGGTGCGGCCACGCCCAGCGAGATTTTTACAGCACTACACGGCGGCGCCCACGGTATCAAGGCCTTTCCAGCGGAGATGCTGACGCCCGCGGTGATTAAAAGCTGGAAGTCGGTATTACCGGCGGACTTGCCGGTATTAGCGGTCGGCGGCATCACCCCTGCCAACGCCGCCAACTATTGGCAGGCCGGCGTAGCTGGCTTCGGTCTTGGCGGCGCACTGTACCAAGCCGGCAAATCACTCGAGGAGATCGCTCGCGACGCAGAAGGCTTTGTTACAACCCTGCGAGGCCTAACACAGCCTTAATCCTGTGGAACAGCATCGGGTGGGGTCACAGCCGAACTGCGAACCGCCGCGCGCCAACTTAAACCCATCGCCACCAATCCGAGCGCCAGCCCCAGCAGCAGACGCGGATCACCCAGATGCATCCATGGATCTAGAGGAAACGCTATGGTTTTCCGCATAGCCGCGACCTTGAAATCGTGGGAGCCGGAAAACGCTGGATTCGTCGTAATGTCAAAAAAGTCGCGGCGGCTGCGATAGCGCATCAATGCCCCCTGAGACCACCGCTCCATGCCCGGCGCGTTCATAAGATCCATAGCTCTGTTGGCAGCATCGCCGAAGAATACCGGATGGCTGGCGCGTGCAAACAACGCAGGGTACATATACTGCATATACCGACCCAGCACATCACTACTGCTCTCGCCTGGCTCGACACCATCTACCTGCAGCGGCGTCTCGTGCATATCGATCACGTTAACCATGGCGAAGTCATCGCCCGTATCTGCGCGCATAAATTGCTCGAGCATACGTTGCTGCTGCGGCGCTATACCTCGCTGCTCGAAGTGAGCTAGGTATTGATCTATTTCTTGCTCGGTAAGCGGGCCGCCAAAAGACGTGTACCAACCGAAAAACACCGCGTACAGTAAGCCGCAGTTCAACCAAACCCAACGTGTCCGCGTCACAAGCCCTCCAACAATCTACATTTTGGGCGGATAGTAATCCGCACAAACGCCGGACGCCATTATTCAGCGTAAGCTGGCGACGACGCTTTCATACAACGCGACTGCATGAGCATAGTCGCGACCTTGGCGCCCTCATAATCAAACGCTTCGGTCTCGTACCAGACATACTCCGTCTGCGGACTCTGCCCCACACACAATACTTTGCTGGTGAGACGATAGTCACGGTTCATAAGCAACGGGCCACTATGGAAACTAATCTCAATGGCGCCGAAAAGCCCGACCATTTCACCTAAGTAGGGCCTCATGCCTTGCATTGGGTAGGCCCACAAAAACTCTATAACAGTCGCCGGTGCCGCAACCGGCTCACCCCAGGGTGACCCATGACGGTACCAATCCAAAGGGTCGCTGATGACTTGACTGTCAAAGCGTTCAAACTGCTTAACAGGCGAGGTGTGGACGTCGTACTCGCCCAGCGATAACCCCGCATGCAGACGATGCAAAATGCGCAGTTCTGAGGGATCACACGCTCGAAAATCTTTGTTGCGCAGTTCCGTGCTTAAATGCTCACCGACCGACGCTGTGCCGGTGGCTACCAGCATGCCATCCTCACGTTCCATCCAGACCTTGATGGAATTTGCCCCCGCCCTGGGTTGTTCAGCGAACACTTGAACTCTTTCCTGATCAATGGTCGCGTTCTTAAAGTTCAAGGACAAATTACCGCGCTCAAACCATTCATTGCCAAATATTTTCACTAATAACGGCGGAAATTGGTTCATATGCACGTCGCCGGCGACTGTGCCACCGCGAAACCCGAGCTTCTCTGCGGTGGCGTCATCATGAATACTGCCCTCGCCTTCATCCGCCGACCAATTTCGAGCGGCCCAAATAGGCCCGGTAACGACTTCTGTCATGCTCCTCCTCCTGAGTTTTTCAAACTTGCTTTAGCTTAATCGGGCAACCCTAAGACTCGCTTGGCGATAATATTGAGTTGCACTTCGTTCGATCCGCCAGCGATTGAGATCGACTTCGCTTCCAGCCATAACCGACACATAGCGATCTCCTCATCCGTAAACGCATCGCCCTGCCAACCAACTCCCTGAGACCCTCGTATCCGCAATTGTGCTTCGAGCTGAGCTTCGACGTAGTTGGCCTCCACATACTTAAAGATCGAGGTGGCGGCTCCGGGCGTATCCGCCTCGGTTTCCTGCACAGCGCGTTGCTGGGTCAACACGAAACTACGCCGTAACATCTCGATATCGATTAAGTCGCGACGCAGTCGCGAGTCCGTGGATCTGAGCATCGCGCTGTAATGCCGCAACAACTCAGGCATCGGCAGCGCCGGTTTTATGCGCTGCATCGCACCAGCTGTATCGGCGCTGGCTAGGGCCGCCAAACCAGAGCGTTCGTGCTGCAATAAGCGCTTACCCACGGTCCAGCCGTGATTTAGCTTGCCGATTAGATTGCTCTTGGGAATACGTACGTTGTCAAAGAACGTCTGGCAAAACGGCGACGCGCCGTTAATCATTTCGATAGGCCGCGTGCTGACACCGGAACTGTCCATAGAAAACACGACAAAACTAATGCCCTCATGTTTCGGGACATCTCGATCGGTGCGCGCTAAACAAAACATCCAATCCGCATGATTCGCACCCGAGGTCCAGATCTTTGCCCCATTTAAAATAAAGTGATCGCCGTGGTCCTCGGCGTAACTCTGCAAGCCGGCCAGATCAGAACCCGCCCCTGGCTCGCTGTACCCCTGACACCACGCCACTTCGCCTCGAGCGATGGGCGGCAAATGTTCACGCTTTTGCGCGGCGGTCCCATATTCCAAGAGCGTCGGCCCAATCATGGACACCCCCATACCGCCTAATGGCGGCCGCGCTTGAATGCGTTGCAGTTCATCCAGCAACACCAAAAATTCCTCTTTAGCTAAGCCCGCGCCGCCGTACTCCTGCGGCCAAGTAGGCACAGTCCAACCTCTCTCGGCCATGCGCTCCAGCCATACATAAGCGTCCGGATTCGTGCTGCGGCGTTTATGCCCGCCAGCAATGTCTTCGCCGGGGACCATGCGTGTCCGCATCGACGGCGGGCAATTACTGTCGAGCCAGTCTCTGGTTTCCGCTCGAAACTGCTGCAAATCCATAGTCGTTGGCCATCCCCCCGAGAGTCTTAATCCATATCGCCGGATACGTTCATCGCCAGCACGTTACTTAGTCTTATACCACAGTCCCAGACCGACGTTCGCCAGACTCACTCAGTCGATCTAGAATGAGGCCACGCTTACGAAGCGGGGGGAGCCATGAAATCTAAACAGCAAACGCACTTTAAGCGCCGGCAATTTTTACGTAAAGGCAGCGTAGCTTCGTTGAGCGCGCTACTCGGCATGCGCATCCCCTACTTGCCGTTACTGCCTGCCGGACTTACACCGGTCGGGCTTACCCACGCAGCACAGACCGCGGTCATTCCAGAAAAACCGGGCCTCGTAGTGCTCAACGACAGGCCCATAAATGCCGAAACCCCGGCGCATCTGTTAGACGACATCATCACACCGGCATCGCGAATGTTTGTCCGCAATAATGGTGTACCGCCGCAAATCACCGCTGCGCAGGCCGTCGAGTGGACTATAAGTATCGGCGGCGAATCCTGCGTACACCCAACCGAATTTTCACTGCGCGAGCTGAAGCAAAAGTTTCAACACCATACCTACCAGTTACAGCTGGAGTGCGGCGGCAACGGGCGCAGTGAATTCTTTCCACCGGCAAGCGGCAACCAATGGACCACAGGGGCCATCAGCTGTGCGCAATGGACGGGTGTGCGTCTACGCGATGTCTTACAGCACTGCGGGATTGCCGACAGCGCGGTCTACATCGGCTACAACGCAGCAGACACGCACCTTAGCGGCGACCCGAACAAGGCCCCAATCTCGCGTGGAGTACCCATGCATAAGGCGCTAGAAGACGAAACCTTAATCGCTTGGGCGCTCAATGGCGCGGATATTCCACCCCTGCACGGCTATCCGCTGCGCCTGATCTGCAGCGGTTGGCCAGCCTCAGCCTCGGGCAAATGGTTGAACGAGATCCTCATCCGCGACCGGGTTCACGACGGCGCAAAAATGACGGGCAGCGCCTATCGCGTGCCTTGCGCGCCGACTGCACCCGGCAACCCTGTAGCGGATTCGCAAATGTGCATCATTCAGTCCATGCCGGTGAAATCCTTAATTACCTTTCCCAAGTCCGGCATCCAACAGACTCGAGCTACCCCACTGAACCTGCGCGGCCACGCCTGGGCGGGCGACCGCTCTGTCAGTGCCGTTGCCGTTTCCATTGACTTCGGAGCATCCTGGCAACGCTGCGAGCTGCAGCCAGCGGTCAATCGATTGGCATGGCAACAGTGGTCGACAAAAGTGACGTTTCCCCAATCGGGTTACTTCGAAATTTGGGCGCGTGCCACCGACAATAAGGGCGAAAGCCAACCAATGGTGGTGCCTGGCTGGAACCCAAAGGGCTATTTAAATAACGCCTGTCATCGTATCGCCGTGGCCGTGGTGTAAACGTGCAGGGTTTCTTAATCGTTATAGCTGCTCTTTGCAGCCTATCGGTAGCCGCTGATATCGTGGATGAACGCACCGGCTTAATCAAAGACGGTGCATGGCAATTAGTCGCCGCACACTGCGGCAATTGTCATTCCCTGCAGCTGGTAACCGGAAATCGGGGCGACCGGCGCATTTGGCTGGAAACAATTCGCTGGATGCAGGCACGGCAAAATCTTTGGCAATTAGACGCGCAAACCGAAGATCAGATTCTGACCTATCTGGCAAAAAACTATCCGGCAACAGCGCCACGGCGCCGCAAACCTCTGGCACCACACTTGCTGCCCAAAACCAACCGCAATCTCTTAGTTGAACCAGAGACCGGCTTTTAGTGACATACTCATTCTTTACCAACGCCTCCAGCACATCGCCAATTAGGACAAGCACATGAGCAAATACGCCCTAGCAAAAGAACTACTCACCAGCGGCTACGAGCAAGGCAAGGCGCTGAGTCTTGACGAAGCAGATATAGCCGAAGTCGTGATCACGTCAGCAATTCAGGAATTGATTCGCGTTAAAGGCGCCGCTTATGCGAAGGACTTTTTGCGTTACGAGACAGATTCGGTGTCAGATAAAGGTGTTTTCGAAATTCAACGCCGCTAATTATCGCCTTTACGCCAGGCACCGGCGCTGATCGCCGCTGCGATCACAACCGCGTAGGTCAGCATCGCGGCCGCGGCCGCAGCATAGATGCCGGCCAAGCCGAACCCAAACGTAAACGCCAACGCATAGGCACCCAGAGCCGCGACAACAACCCGAAGCACCGTTGCCCATACCGGCCAGAGCATGGCACCGGCGCCCTGAGAAGCAAAATATAAAGACAATCCCAAACCATGGAAAAAGAAAAATGGCCCGACGATTTGGATATAGCTTTTCGCCGATGCGTGCACCGCAGGCAAATCGGTAAATGCCCCAATCCATGCATCGGGAAACAACGCCAACACGATACCGACCACGCCGGCTATGAGTCCCGCGCTGAAGCCCCCGACACGGCCCAGCCGTTCGGCTCGGCCTAAGTCTCCAGCGCCGACGCTGACCCCAACCGTCGAAGTCATGGCCGCACCCAGACCAAATACTAACGGGATAATTAAAAATTCAACTCGCGAGCCAATGCCGTAGCCAGCCAATGCCGCCTCGCCAAAGCTCGCCACAAAGGCCGTGAGTACCAATACGGTGGCGACCGTCAGTAGCGGCGACAGCGCGCCCGGCAATGCCACCTGCAAAATGTCGTTAAAATCTGACTTGGAAAAGGTCATCGCCGACCAGCGTAAATGTATTGGAAAATTACTCCGCACAAGCTTGAAAAATAACGGCACGCTCAAGACTGCCGCCGATACGACGGCTGAAATAGCAGCGCCACTGAGTCCCAGTGCAGGCAACCCTCCCCAACCCAGAATCAGACAGCCCGACAAAGGAATCTGAATCAACGCGTTGAATATCATCACCGCCGCAGGGAACTGCATTTCCCCCATACCGCGGAAGATCGCCGAAACCGTACTAATTAACCAGAGAAATACACCTCCCGCCAATAACAACATTGCATAAGTATGAGATTGCGCCAGCACCTCACCAGCACCGCCAAGAAATCGCAAAAAAGCCTTACCGCCGAATAAAAACAGCGCCAACAAAACAGCGGCACCCGCCAAAGCCAAGGCTAACGCGTGCCAGACCAGACGTTCGGCCTTTGCCACATCCCCGGCACCCAACGCACGGGCGATCGACGCCGCAACCGCGCCGCCCATAGCGCCGCCCGACAGCGTTTGTGTCAGCATTAACAACGGAAACGCCAAAGCAATCGCGGCGAGCGATAGTTCGCCTAACTGACCGATAAACCAGACCTCGGCCAAGCTCACGCTGCCCTGAATGAAAAACGCCAACGTGCTGGGGGCGGCCATGCGCGCCAACAGCGGCAGTGGCGGCGCTGAGAGCATTTGTTGAGTGCGAGCGTCCATGGTCGGTTCCTAAAAACTGCGCGCCCATTGTGGTGGCTTTTATTTTTAAAGCCACCGCCTATTCGGACTAAGAACACGCACGAAAAAACATATAGCCCGAGGTGCCTAACGAGGTGCGCATACTCGGTTATGGCGGTACGACCCGAAGTTCCGGTAATGTTTCGGCTTCTGTCCACCAATCCTGCACGCTATGCCTATACATGAAATAACCCTCGACCATCGACCGCTGAGCAACGCCCGCATGGTCGACGCCAGCGCTCGGTTCTACCGCACGATGAGCACCCGTCGCAGCGTTCGCAACTTCAGCGACAGGCCGGTACCAAATGCCGTCATTCAAAACGCGCTGCTCGCCGCAGGAACGGCGCCCAGTGGTGCTAACCTGCAGCCTTGGCATTTTGCAATCACCACTGACCCGACGGTTAAGAGCCGCGTGCGAACCTTGGCCGAGGAGGAAGAACGCAGGTTTTATGCCCATCGTGCCAGCGACGACTGGCTGCAAGCGCTGGCACCCTTGGGCACCGACGCAGAAAAACCTTTTCTCGAAATTGCGCCAGTGTTAATTGGGGTTTTCCAACAAAAGTTTTACTTTGACGCTAACGGCGACAAACACAAAAATTATTACCCGACTGAATCCACCGGCTTGGCCTGCGGGCTACTGATCAGTGCGCTGCATCAGTCTGGGTTGGCCACTCTCACCCACACGCCCAGCCCGATGAAGTTCATGAACGATATTTTCCAGCGGCCAAGCAGTGAAAAAGCATTTCTATTGCTCGTTGTCGGTTACCCTGCAGAGCACTGTCAGGTCCCGGACATCAAAAGGAAGTCATTAGCGCAATTCACCAGTACCGTCGGCGCCGCGACGCCACCGTTGCGCTAAACCGCCCTAACACCAATGTAGGCAGGCGTGTTTGTGGTTGTTACAGTTTGGGCCTGCAACCGAGACACGCGCATGATCAAAACCCTAATTGCCCTGACGATCCTAATCACATGCTCTTCCGCTTCGGCCGATCGGAATCCCGAACTCCTAGCCCGTGCCAAGGCACTGCACGAACGCATTCTGACCATCGACGCCCACGTGGATATTGAGATCCCGGGCCAACCGTCGAGCTATGCCGGCCCCGACGGGCTATCAAAAGTTGCGCCGGAGAAAATGCGCGCGGGCGGACTCGACGCTGCGGTGATGTCTATTGCCGTGGGCCCAAAACCCCGCACGATTGCAGGCTATGCTGAGGCGCGCGCCATCGCCCAGCGCGAACTCGGCGCAATGACGGATCTGGTCGCAGAACCGGCCAACCAAACGGTACTGACCAAGACACCCAAAGCGTTGCTCGCCGCCCATGAAGTGGGCCAGCGCGGGGTTATCTTAGGCCTACAAAACGCATTGATTCTTGGCACCGAGGTAAACGCCATAGACGATTTCTATGCTGCTGGGGTCAGGGTTTTCGCGCTAACGCACATGGGCCACAATGCGTTCGCAGACTCCTCGCGTCCGTTGTTCGACGCCGCACTTGGTCGACGCGAGCCCGATGCTGAACATGGCGGTCTTGCAGATCTCGGTCGCGCTGCTATCCAACGCATAAACGCATTGGGCGGCGTTGTCGATATATCCCAGCTATCAAAACAAGCCGCGCTGCAAGCGATGTCGATTTCTACAACACCGGTTATTGCCAGCCATTCCAATGCGCGGGCATTAACCAACGTCAGTCGCAACCTATCCGATGAGGAACTCGACGGCATCGGCGCCACTGGCGGAGTTGTGCATATCGCCCCCTTCGCCGGTTATCTGTTCGACTCCTCAGATCCTAAATTAGATGCTGCAATCCGGGCGGTCCGGCGCGAAGCGGGCGTCGACGAAAACTACCTTTACCCTTTCGAACTGTATTGGGAAATCAGCGACCCCACGATTAAGGCTAATTTCTTGCGCGGCGTTCGCGAGCTGTTGGGGCCAATCAACCTGAATACCATGCTCGACCATTTGGACTACGTGGCCAAGCGTATCGGCGTCGACCATGTAGGTATCGGTACAGATTTTAACCACGGCAGCGGTATTGACGGTTATCAAGACGCCAGTGACGCGCTAAACGTGACTTTAGGACTCATCGAGCGCGGCTATAGCGACGCGGCAATAGAAAAAATCTGGGGCGGCAACTTTATGCGTATTTGGCAGCAGGCCGAGCAGTCGCGCTCCGCCGAACAACTTTAAAAACGCGCGGTCTTAATCGGGAGGTTGAAGATGCGAACTCGGCTGTCGTGGTTATTCGGTTGGTGTTTTGCTGCACTTAGCGGCCTGTCGGCGGCTGCCACCCCGCTCGACAACGGCGCAACCGAGGCCCCGCGGCCGAACATCGTGTTGTTACTTGCCGATGATCTTGGATTCAGCGACCTAGCCAGCTACGGCAGCGAGATCGCCACACCGACCTTGGACACCTTGGCAAACCAAGGCGTGCGGTTCAGCAACTTTCATGTCGCGGCCAACTGCGCACCGACTCGGGCAATGCTCATGACCGGGGTGAATAACCATCGCGCTGGAGTCGGCAATATCATCGAAATGATTCCCGACGAATTTCTCGACTCGCCCTCATATCAAGGGACATTGAGTACCGACACCGTCACCATTGCCACTTTACTGCGCGACGCCGGTTACCACACCTACATGGCGGGCAAGTGGCACCTCGGACACAGCCCGGAACTGCTGCCCAGCGCACGCGGCTTCGACCGCACGGTGGCGCTGGCAGACTCGGGGGCAGATAACTGGGAGCAAAAGCCCTATCTGCCTATTTACGAGCAAGCCAACTGGTTCGCCGACGGCGAGCGCTTTGATCTCCCTGACGATTTTTACTCGTCGCGATTTCTCGTCGACAAGACTATCGAGTTCATCGACAGCAACGCCGAATCCGATGCTCCGTTTTTCGCCTATGTGCCGTTTCAAGCCGTCCACATTCCAGTGCAAGCTCCACAGGAATTTATCAACCGATATGTAGATGTTTATGCGGACGGCTGGGAAGCATTGCGCGAGCGACGCTACCGAGCCGCCAAAACTCTGGGCCTGGTCCCTCAAAACAGCGCCATGGTGCCCATGACAACGACCACCGACTGGCAGAGCCTAGACCCAGACACCAAGCGCTATCAGGCCAAACGCATGGCGGTCTATGCGGCCATGGTGGAGGCTATGGACTTTCATATAGGCAGGCTGATCCAACATCTCAAAGACACGGGACGCTACGACAATACCGTATTTATCTTTGTTTCAGACAACGGCAGCGAGCCTAGCGGCACAGTTGTTGACAGCACGCTGGGCAATGATCTGTTGCAGCGGCTTGCAAACTACAACGACGACTACGACACCCTCGGATTGCCGGGCAGCTTCAACACCATCGGCCCCAACTTTGCGAGTGCTGCTGCGTCGCCTTTGGGCTTTTATAAATTCTACGTCGGTGAGGGCGGCTTAAGGGTACCGCTGATCATCGCCGGCAAGCCACTGGCTGTGCCCGAGCCGAACCGCATTATCCATGCATTCGGTTACGCCACCGACATCGTACCCACCGTGTTAGAGCTGACAGGCACACCGAACCCCGCCGGGCGCTTCAAAGGCAGGACAGTCGAGCCAATCATCGGTCGTAGTGTGCTGCCGCTCATATACGATCGGACCGAGCGCATCTACGGCGACGACGACGCCATCGGCTACGAACTCAACGGCCACCGGGCTTTGTTTCTCGGCGATCATAAAATTGTGTATAACCGACCCCCCATCGGCGACGGCCTATGGCATCTGTACAACATTGCCACGGATCCGGGCGAGACCGAGGACCTACAACATCAGCAACCACAACGGTTCCAGAGCATGCAAAGACTCTATGCCCAGTTCGCCGTCGATCACGGTGTACTGCCGGTGGCAGAGGATTTCGATCCTCAGCGGGTCATGCTGCGACGCTTGGTGCGCGAACGCTTCGGCGGCTATGTATTCGCGGCGGCGATCGCCGTGGTACTGCTGATGACATTTGGTTTTTATCGCAAGCGGCTTCTGCGGCCCCGCTGACCGCACACGCTCGCTGATTAAATGCTAGTTAACGCGGATTTCATCGCTATTGGCAGGCAACCAGAAACGCATGCCATCGTGCGTCATCACCACATTCGTTGCGATATCGCGGGTGAAGATCTTTTCCATGATCGCATTGCGCGTGGGTGGCACCAAGTGATAGAGCGCCACTTGTCGGATATTCGAGCGGGCCGCCAGACCATCCAGATTGCGAGTATCTACATGGTAGTCGAGTACGTCGCGCAGTACTTGAGCGCGCTTGTCCGCACCAGCCAACGTCGCTGCCCTGGCCAAACTATGGATCAGCTTGTGAGACAGCGCATCGGTAAGCAGCAGATCCGCGTCGGTGGCCGCGCGCTCTAAGCCCTTCGACACCACCGTATCGCCACTAACGACCACCGAACGACCCAGATAGTCGAACCGGTAGCCAAACGCCGGCTTAATCGGCGAGTGGTCGACTTCAAACGCCGTGATCTTCAAGCCACCTGCATTATGGATCACGCCGGGTTCGATGGTGCGCGCCTGAATAACCCCTAACGCGGCCGGCATCAGGTTTTCGCCGTGATGCAGGGTTCGGTAACCACGATCCAGCTCGAACGCCATGTTGTATCCGGCAACCACCTTTTCAACCCCTTGGGGCCCCATAACCAACATTGGTTCGGGCCGCCCGGCAACCCAAGACGCCAGGTTCATGTCGCCGATACCGGAGATATGGTCGGAGTGAAAATGCGTCAGCAACAGACCCCGCATCAATTGATAGGGCGCGCCGTTGGCTTGTAACACAGTGTTCGAACCGGACCCTGAATCAATCAGAAACATCTGGTCGCCTGCGCGCACCATAATGCACGCCTGAGCCCGCGTCGGGTCGGGCAACGGCGAAGAACTGCCACACACCATGACCTCGAGGCCGACAAAATCATACGGTTTCAACGCAGCTGCAACCTGCGTCTGGATTGCCTGCTCGAGCAAAAAGTCTTGGCCCGAACGGGAATTCATCAAGGCGGCATAAGCACCGGCACCAAGCAGCCCCATGGCCACTATAATCGCGACTAATTTTTTCATCGAGATCACCTCTGATTAAATGCCGGCACTATTTTAATGCAACTCATTATCATAGTGTTCTACGTCATCGACACGCAAGCACTTGGCGCGTCGCCACCTTACCCGCTGGTATTATTCAACCACGCTGCACGGCTCAGGGATTAGTATGGGGTTGCAGCGAACATTACCTTCAATAGCAACCTGATAGTCGTTACCAAAATGCGTCGCTGGGAGATAGTAATCGGTGCTGATCGCCTGCGCACCGCTCGCGAACGCTTGATCGCGTCGCCGGGTGTCATTTGCCCGCGCTTCGCGGGTATCGGCATCGGCGCGGCTGCGCACCAGATAGCCAGCCTTCACAAGGCGTTGAATACGCTCAAAGTCCTTAAGCGGATCATTGATAATCATAACTGCAGCGGCCGGATGCCCCGCTGGCGCGTTCGCGAACATGGGCCGACTCTGCCAACCTTCATAGTACCAATCGCGCTTGACACCACCCTCATCAAGAATCAACAACACCTTGCCCCGCGCCTGCTCCAGCGAGGGCCAGTTTAGGCCTTGCACGTCCGCTGGCCGGATCAATTGGCTACCCATAACAGCGAGCAGACGCTCGTCTAATAATTCCAGCGCCACCGGGGTGAAGGGGTGCGGATCCGGCAAACCGGTAATCAGCGAATCTTTCAAGTTGAAGCTGATCCAGATCGGCACATGGCGCGGATTTCGTTGCGACCATTCGCGAACCTGCTGCAGGCAGAGCACCAACTCCCCGCAATGGGTGTTCATGTCGATTAATTGCGCGTGGCCCACCGGGAACGACTGGCTGCTAGGGTCATAAAAGAGATCGATCTCGAGCTTGCGCAGCCCTAGATCCAATTGCTCCGCCAACGGCACATGCCAGTATTCTAGGCTCTCCGAAATTTCAGCATCTAAGAGATATAACGCCTTATGAATTAACGGCGACATCGCCTGTTTGTAGCTGTTGTGGCTGCCGACAAATTGAATCTGATTTATCTTCAACGACCCGCTGTCAGCTACGCCATATTGCGCCGCGAATGACAGGCAAAAACAGAGGAGGCAGCGCCACATCACTCGATATCGTCGTCGCTGAGCTTGTGGCCCCATGCGCGCTTGGCATTCAGGTATCGCTTATTCCAGTCGCTGACCCCAATGACATGCTTGACGGCTTCGACCCGAGTAAGGCCGAAGTCCGCGAGATCGGTTATTTTCTTCGGGTTGTTGGTGAGCAAGCGGAATGCGGCATCGCCGATAAAATACTTGAGCAAAATGCCTGCATCGGTGAAATCCCTGGAATCATCTGGCAACCCAAGGGATCGATTAGCCTGATAGGTGTCCTCGCCGGCATCTTGCAAAAGATAGGTTGCCGCTTTGGCCCATAGGCCAATGCCGCGTCCCTCGTGACCCGCCATGTACACCAAATAACCCCCCGCCGAATCCTCACTGATCCGCGCAATCGCGGCACTCAGTTGCGGTCCGCATTCACAACGTTCAGACCCAAACACATCACCGGTTAAACAATTCGAATGCACCCGCACGAGGGGGTTGGTGCCCGGCTCACCCACCACTAACACGCTGTTGACCGCCAACGGCGAGACTAAGTGAGAAAACAGATGTTGGCCTCCTCGAGCACTTAAGTCCGCGGCCAACGCTTCGACCTGCTTGAGTTCCGTGCTGCGCACAGCGGCATACCACTGCACCGTGGTCTTCACACCCGGCAGATTCATGGGCAGAGGAATCGGACCCAATAGATTGATCGCCAATTCACCGGGCGATTCGGGCGTAGCCACGTCAATAAGCTTGCCTTGGGCATTGACACGCACCAATTTACCCTCGGCGATCAGGCGTTTGCGCACATCTGGATTTAGATAAGTAAACATGTCTTGTTAGCTGTTACCTTGGGACAGTCGTGTTTCCGCAAACGGCCAAGCGACCGGCCATGAGCGGCCAAAGGGTATCTATATGTTTTTGATAATCTCAGAGCCTACCTGCTCTAGCACATCAAAACGGGTATCAAAGTTCGGCAAGATCATAACCTGATCCAATCCAGCGTCTGACAGCTGCTGAAGCTGTTCCAGCAACTCGTCGCGCGTGCCAATCATACTGGCCGCGGACAGCACTTCGGGCGTTAAAAAGCGCTCTTCCTCCTCGACAACCCAACAGTTATGCCCCGCGTGAATACGTTGGTGTCGCCGCTCGGCGGGATAGCTTTCCATCAATGCGGTGTAATCGTCCCAGATTCCGCTGGCAAAATGTGGCGGCTGATGGCCAAAATTACGAAACTGATCGTAGGCATAATGCACGGAAGCCATAGCCATGGCACCACACTGCGCTTTAACTCGCGGCGAATCCACCGCTTCGCCCGACTCCAGTACCACCATGGTGGTCAGCGCCGTGGTGTAGAACGGTTCGCCATCGGGGTTATCCGGCGACTGCAGCTCACGCCCACCCGCCCGCGCGCCCTCAGCGAGCATATGCCATGTACCAAGCATGGCGCTGGGGTTAGCCGCCCCGAGCACCGCTCCATGACCATAGCGGCCAGCCAAGGCGAGCGACTTAGGTCCAAACCCGGACACGTAAAGCGGGATCTCATTCTCGAAGTTAACGAACCCCTTGTCCGGCATGATGTGCTGAATGGGTAGAGTTTGATCGTTATACCTGTACAGCGCTTCTTCGCCTTTAAGTAACGGCGCCAAGGTCTGCAGATAGGTTTCAAATTCGGCAATACGTTGCGGCGGCAGGCCCATAACCCGCATCGCGGTATTACCCGCTCCAACCCCAAAAAAGGTGCGTCCGGGTGCCAGCGCATTGATCGTGGCAATGCCCGCGGCGTTTACCGGTGCTGGCCGGGTTCCAGAGATAGCTACACCAGTGCCAATATTGATCCGCGAGGTCCGATCCGCGACCAACGCAAGCGTTGCAAAGCAGTCCGACCAAAGCATCTGTGAGTCGGCCATCCAGGCATGACTGAAGCCCAGCTCCTCCGCTCGAACCACATAGCCCACGTCATTGATGTGGGACGCGACACAGAGCCCTATATGCATAACGACCTCGGCTGAAAAGGCAATTTAGAATACGATGCGTAATACGCTTTCGGCGACGCAGGCCGGCTTTTCGGTACCGTCAATTTCTACCGTCATTTCGTTGATGACTTCGAGCATACCGCCCTTTTCTTCGACGCTGACCAACTTGCCGCGGGTACGAATTTTCGCCCCCACCTGCACCGGCGACATAAAGCGAACTTTATTCCAGCCGTAGTTGATGCCCATCTTCATACCGTCGAGCACCGGCAGACCAACGCCTTCGCCGCCCGGCAAAAAACTCATCAGCGACATCGTCAGCTGGCCATGGGCAATCGGCCCACCGAACGGACCCGCCTTTGCGCGTTCTGGGTCTGTGTGAATCCACTGCTGATCCAACGTTGCGTCAGCAAAGCCATTTACTCGATCTTGGGTGATTTCAAACCAGTCGGTGGGTTTGGAAGACTGACCAATTTGGGCGTTCAAAGTGGTCATCGCATTTTCCAGTGCAGAGTCGGACATAGAGGGCTCCTGTTGTGAGTAAACGATATTGGCTAACCCTATGGAAGCTGCACCCGTTGTTCAAGACTTGACCAGAGACTCAGCACCGGCGAAGCCGTCGACACAAAGGCACAAGGCATCGACAACCGAGTTCAGACATTCGTTAACCTCAACTGTATTTGTGGCAACCGCAGAGGTCGTGGAGGCGGCCAGATTGGCCGCCAACATAGGCTCTCGAATACGCGCCGACCGTAACGCCATAGCGGCGCCGGGCTGACCCGCCAAGTCCTTTAGCAGCTCGGGCGAAACCGCACCGACAGCGTGGGCGATCTCAAAGCCCACAAGGTTGTGCAGATGACTCAGCAGCTTGGGCCCCATCATCTGCGGCGCAATATGCTCGGGATCGGCCCGCCGCATAAGCCGCTGAATTGCCTCAATCAGAAACGGCAGAATTGGGCAATCTTGGCGAAACGCAGCCACCGCGTTGTGCACGTTGCCGCGCACCTCTAAACCAGATTTACCAGATTTAGGTTGCACCCAGAGTTCATATCCGAACAAGCACGTGGTTTGGGGCGCAATACGCAGCTGCGGTGCAAACACCAACACATCGGCATCCAGCCAAATAACGCAGTCCGCCACACGATCTTGTAACAGCTGCTGCATCCACACCAGTCGAGCCAGATCCGTGGCTACAGGGTAGCTGTCGCCGCACATGGC
>Ga0160422_10000747_pt1 | contig 19896 bp, 19 predicted proteins | sample Fk160mmetaG_FD_108192 | JGI IMG/M metagenome (GOLD analysis project Ga0160422, IMG submission 108192) | Marine microbial communities from the Central Pacific Ocean - Fk160115 60m metaG | ecosystem: Environmental > Aquatic > Marine > Oceanic > Photic zone | place: The Central Pacific Ocean... | reverse complement strand
GAAAAGGCCAGCGCCTGATGCAGATCGCGGAGCGTTTCAGGATACCAGTACTTACGTTCATCGATACCCCTGGAGCGTATCCCGGAATTGACGCGGAAGAGCGCGGTCAGAGTGAAGCAATTGCAAAGAGCCTCGCTATAATGTCGCGACTCAAGACTCCGATCGTGACGTCGGTCATTGGTGAAGGTGGCTCGGGTGGAGCCCTTGCAATCGGGGTGTGTGACAAATTATTGATGCTGGAGTTCTCTACCTACTCAGTCATTTCACCAGAGGGTTGTGCATCGATTTTATGGAAGAGCTCGACATATGCCCCTCAAGCTGCTGAAGCTATGGGAATCACAGCGGATAGACTGTTCTCATTGGGTTTGGTTGATCATTTGGTGCGTGAGCCCTTGGGCGGCGCACACCGAGCGCCAGAACTGGCAGCTACAGCCCTCGGTGATGCGATCGAAGGACAGCTCGATATTTTGATGGGGTTGTCAGACGAGCAACTACTTGGATCTCGTTATCAGAAATTGATGCAATTCGGTGTCGGTCGCAGCTGAGGGACTACTTAGGCCTCACTGGCCAGAGGTCGACCATCGCGTACATCTGATGGTCAGCGGTGGCCCAGACTCCATGGCCCTGTTGGCCTTGGTTGGCGAGTTTTCAAAAGTTGTTCCTCGTACAGTGATTGTTCATCATTGCCATCATGGAGTGGCCGCTGAGGCCGATGATTGGCGAAGCTTTGTCCGGTCCGAAGCTGAGCTCAGAGGGTTTGTATTTCGAGTGCATCATCTCAATCTCAGTCTGGGTCCCGATTTTGAGGCTAGAGCGCGTGAGTTGCGTTATAAGAAGATAATGAGCGAAGTGACAACCAATGAAGTTGTGCTAACCGCACATCATCGTGATGACCAAATTGAGACGCTTCTGATACGCCTATCGCAAGGATCAGGTCTGATTGGTTTAGGTGGTATTCCAATTTCACGGACGTTTGGACTAGGCGTTTTAATAAGGCCACTGTTATCTGTATCCCGTAAGCAGTTGAAGCAAGTCTTAGCGATTCGCAATCTAAAATATATCGAAGATCCATCGAATCAGGATCCCTGCTACCGAAGAAACTTCATAAGACTTCAATTTTTGCCTGCATTAGCGCGCGTTGCACCCAGAATAGGCGAGAAATTACTAGAATTGTCAAAGCTAGCGAGAGAGCACACTAAATTAGCAGCTATTCGTTTGGGGAAGCAGTTACCGGTCTCAGGTGTCGAAGAAGTAGATATGGCATCAACCGAGATCTTGATTGTATGGCAGGTACGTTTCTTCGCACAAATCCAAGCTTGTTACGCGCCACCCACATCACAGATTTTGGAGTTTGCTCGTCAGTGCCTTGAAGCGGCTTATGATCGATCACCTGCAGTGCAAGTAACTCCAACCGTGGTTATCCGTAGATGGAGGGGAAAGCTCTATTGGATCGATAGTAAAAAGCTCGGTAATGAGGCAGCAAACGAAATGGTACGATTTGCGGAGTTGGCACCAAACCAGCTTGTCGAGGTCGGATTCCCAAACGGTATCTTAACTCTTAAAACCGGGGCAGTTTCTGAAGACATTTCTATATTTTGGGGAGTTGAAGGTCGAAGCTTCCGCCGGGGTCGGAAACGCCCACTGCAGAGCCTAAAGCAGTTAGCACAGGGGCTTGGTGTACCACCATGGTTACGCAAACGAACTCCCGTATTGGCGATTTCAGATCAAATTCTTGGTTGGGGCGATATCGATTGCAGAGAGCGCGGATTGATACCTCATTCTTTGCAGTGGGAGTGGCGCTTTGTCACTAGGAATAGAGTTGATTCCTCTGTATCCTAATCTCCCATCCCAATACAACGTTCTCGCCATATTATTGGTGGGGTTTCTGAAAGGATTGTAGGCCAACATGAATCGATTCGTGTTTGTGACCGGCGGGGTGGTGTCTTCGCTTGGTAAAGGAATAGCAGCAGCCTCGCTCGGCGCTATCCTCGAAGCCCGTGGTCTTAAGGCCACCATGTTGAAGCTTGATCCCTACATTAACGTAGATCCGGGCACAATGAGTCCTTTTCAGCATGGTGAGGTATTTGTTACCGACGACGGCGCTGAGACTGATTTGGATCTAGGTCACTATGAGCGCTTCATCCGCACTCGTATGTCCAGAAAGAATAATTTCACGGCGGGCCGTGTATACGAGGATGTATTGAGAAAGGAACGTCATGGTGATTACTTGGGGGGGACAGTTCAGGTCATCCCACACATCACTGACGAGATTAAGTACAAAATTGTTTCTGGCGCTGAGGGTGCCGATGTTGCCATCGTTGAGATAGGCGGAACTGTCGGTGATATTGAGTCACTACCATTTTTGGAGGCGGTACGACAGTTACGCCAAGAACTTGGTTCCGCGCGTGCATTGTTGATGCATCTAACGTTGGTTCCTTACATCACGACTGCGGGTGAAACGAAGACCAAGCCAACGCAGCATTCGGTGAAAGAACTGCGCTCGATAGGGTTACAACCTGATGTTCTGATCTGTCGCTCGGATCATGAAATAGATATTGCTAGCCGAAAGAAAATTGCATTATTCACCAATGTGGAAGAACGTGCAGTGATTCCGTTAAATGACGCTGACACAATCTATCGAATCCCGATCATGCTACATGAACAAGGCCTTGATCAACTGATCGTCGATAAGCTTAGCCTTGAGTGTCAAGAGGCCGATTTAAGTGAATGGGTCCGTGTAGTAGATGCACACCTTAACCCACTCAAATCAGTTGAGATCGCCATGGTAGGTAAGTATATGGACTTGCTAGACGCCTATAAGTCATTGATTGAGGCAATGATCCATGCTGGGATCCAGACACGCACGCGAATAAATTTTCGTTATATCGATTCTGAAGACATTGAGAAACGCGGTCTTGAATTGATGGATGGAGTGGACGCAATATTGGTCCCGGGCGGGTTCGGCGAGCGCGGTATAGAGGGAAAAATCGCCGCCGTTTGCCATGCGCGTGAAAATAAGATCCCATATTTGGGTATTTGTCTCGGAATGCAGGCGGCTGTCATCGAATTTGCTCGCCATGTCGCAGGTATCGATGGTGCTACTTCAAGTGAATTTGAACCATCGGCAGAGCATCCGGTAATTGCCCTTATTACCGAGTGGACGCGAGCAGACGGTAGCCGAGAACATCGCTCAGAAGATAGTGACCTAGGCGGTACTATGCGTCTGGGTGCTGAGGAATGTCGTCTCACGATAGGGTCAAAAGTTGCTAAAATTTATGGTACTGACATAGTCACTGAGCGTCATCGTCATCGTTGGGAGTTCAACAACGATTATCTGACTCAGCTTTCGGACGCTGGTCTAAAGGTAGCCGGTCGCTCAATCGACGAGACATTAGTCGAAGTGATCGAGGTTGGCGATCACCCATGGTTTGTTGGTTGTCAATTCCATCCCGAGTTTACATCAACACCTCGGGATGGACACCCACTGTTTACGAGCTTTGTCGAGGCAGCACTCGTTTATTCGAAGGCGAGCAAAAAGGAAACCTTATTTTCATGAGATCTGTGCTCACTATCGGTGATATGCCCTGTTCAAACACGCATCCTCTGATGATTTTCGGTGGCATGAATGTTTTGGAATCCAGAGAACTGGCATTTGAGATTGCGGAAGTATATGTAGATATCTGCGGAAAACTGCAGCTTCCCTATGTTTTCAAGGCGAGCTTTGACAAGGCGAACCGTTCCAGTATTAGAAGTTTCCGGGGTCCAGGGCTTGAGCAAGGGCTAACTTGGCTGTCTGATATAAAGTCACGTTTCAAAATACCTTTGATTACAGATGTACATGAGCCGGGTCAGGCACGAGTTGCCGCTGAAGTTTGCGAGGTCATCCAGTTGCCTGCTTTTTTATCACGCCAGACCGATCTGGTTGTCGCGATAGCAGAGACCGGGGCCGTCATTAACGTAAAAAAGGCACAGTTCCTCGCCCCTCACGAAATGAAACATATAATCCATAAATGTATCGAAGCGGGTAATGATAAAATTCTACTGTGCGAGCGCGGATCAAGCTTTGGTTATAACAACCTCGTAGTCGACATGCTTGGCTTTGGAATCATGAAACAGATGCATGTCCCCGTGATTTTTGATGTGACCCACGCGCTTCAGAAGCCGGGTGGTCGTCTAGACTCAGCCGGTGGTCGCCGCGAGCAGGTAACTGAGTTAGCGCGAGCGGGGGTAGCAATTGGTCTTGCTGGGTTATTTTTGGAATCACACCCAGATCCATCGAAGGCTAGATGTGATGGCCCGTGTGCTCTCCCGCTCGATAAACTTGAGCCGTTCTTATTACAACTAAAGGCTATTGACGGCCTCGTTAAATCGTTTGAAGCCTTGGAGACAAACAACTAATGACGGCGATCGCCAAAGTAATTGGCCGCGAAATAATGGACTCACGCGGTAACCCAACGGTTGAGGCCGATGTTATTTTAGAATCAGGTGAGGTCGGTCGTGCTTCTGCACCATCCGGTGCATCGACCGGCTCTCGTGAGGCTCTTGAGCTGCGAGATCAAGATGGTAGTCGTTATTTGGGAAGGGGCGTCTCACGCGCAGTTCAAAATGTAAACAGCTTGATTGCAGAGGTGGTTGTTGGCCGCGATGCCGAAGATCAGCGAGGACTTGATGACGCGATGATTGAGCTTGATGCTACCGATAATAAGTCAAGGCTTGGCGCAAACGCGATGTTGGCTGTATCTCTGGCGACGGCACACGCACATGCAAAAGACCGACGCGCACCGTTATACCGGCATATTGCAAATCTGCACGGAAATACGGCACCACTGACTCTCCCTGTGCCGATGATGAATATCATAAACGGCGGCGAGCACGCAGATAATAACGTTGATATCCAGGAATTTATGATTCAGCCAGTCTCCGCGGAAACTTTCGCAGAAGCCCTCCGTATGGGCTCCGAAGTTTTCCATCACTTAAGAAAAGTGTTGGTTGCCCGCGATATGAATACCGCGGTCGGTGATGAGGGGGGGTTCGCTCCCAACCTGCCGTCGAATGAAGCAGCTCTTACAGTAATCGCTGAAGCCGTTACTAATGCGGGTTATGAGCTTGGCGAAGATATTACTCTCGCACTTGATTGTGCCGCAAGCGAGTTCTATTCCAACGCCCACTATCAGCTCGTTAGTGAAAACCGCCGTTTTGACGCGAAGGGTTTCGCAGATTACCTCAGCGGCTTATGTGATACCTATCCAATTATCTCAATAGAGGACGGGTTGGATGAAAGTGACTGGGATGGTTGGATGTATCTGACCAATACTTTGGGTTCGCGATGTCAGCTGGTGGGTGATGATCTGTTTGTGACTAATACCAGTATCTTGAGTCGTGGCATAGAGCAGGGTATCGGTAATTCGATCTTGATCAAGTTCAATCAAATTGGAACACTCTCAGAAACCCTCGATGCCATTAATATGGCTCAGAAGGCAGGCTACACGGCAGTGATTTCACATCGTTCTGGGGAGACTGAGGATACAACAATTGCAGATTTAGCGGTCGGTACCTCGGCCGGTCAGATTAAGACCGGCTCCCTCTGTCGTTCAGATCGTGTCGCTAAATACAATCAATTGCTACGCATAGAACAAGGACTCAGTTCTCAAGCGAAATATGCAGGGCGTGGAGCCATTTTTGGGCAGTCATGACAGGAAGGCTCGTTCTTATTGGTCTTACGATTCTGCTGGCGTTGTCCCAATACCAGCTCTGGTTTGGAACGGGCTCGATTTCTGAATTACAGAGACTGACAGACGAACTTGAGAAACAGGAAGCTGAGAATAAACGCCTGAGCTCTCGGAATGATGAACTTGTTTCTGAGGTCAATGCTCTAAAAACAGATCCTGAGGCCATCGAGGAACTTCTCCGGTCGCGTTTTGGTTACGTAAAAGAGGGCGAAACCTTCGTACGGTTGCTGCCGAAGGGAGAGCTCTCGGGTGACTAAACTCTGGGCGGTGATACCCGCCGGGGGTGAAGGCCTCCGCTATGGGTCTGAAACCCCGAAGCAGTATAGTACTGTTGCAGGCTTGACAGTTTTGGAGCATGTATTAAAAGCTTTCCTGGCCTTAAATGTGTTTGAATCGATCGTGGTCCCGATACCCTCAGTGGACAAGCATTTCCAACGGCTGGCTGACGCTAAGCACGAGTCAGTCGTCTCGATAGCTGGTGGGCTTGAGCGCGCCGAGAGTGTGTATGCGGGGCTTGACTGGATTCGGGCACAAGGTGCCGGGAAAAATGACTGGGTATTTGTTCATGACGCGGTGCGGCCGCTTATTACCCAGGACGAATTGAATGCCTTGTTGAGCGTGATTGTTTTACCGGATTGCCCGGGCGTCGTTCTAGGGGTACCTTCATCGGATACGCTTAAACGTGCAAATCAAAAACGAGGTCACAATGAGGGAGTTGGTATTTACATCACTGAGACTGTTGATCGCGTGGGCCTTTGGCATGCGATGACGCCGCAGGTTTTTCAGCTGAGTGATTTGATTGACGCGCTCGATCAGGTGAAAGCATCCGGCCTCCTTGTCACAGACGAAGCCCAAGCTATGGAGGCAACTGGCACTCATCCTTGGCTGGTTCGTGGGCTCAGAACTAATGTTAAGCTTACCTATCCAGAGGATCTGCAACTTATCGAGGCAATACTCTCTAGTCGTCGGGAGGTGCCCACATGATACGAATTGGACAAGGTTTTGACGTTCACAGAGTTGAGCCAGGTGATGGAATGACTTTAGGTGGCCTTTGGGTGCCCTGTGGATATCAAATCGTGGCGCATAGTGATGGTGATGTCGTTTTTCACGCCATCATGGATGCCATGCTTGGAAGTCTTGCCCTGGGAGACATAGGTCAATTATTTCCCGATTCCGATTCAAGATTTAAGGGTGCAGACTCGGCTGAATTAACGCGAGAAGTGAGGCGCCTCTGTTTGGTCAAAGGATATTCTATATCAAATCTTGATCTGACGATCCTATGCGAGGAGCCTAAAATTGTCCTGATCCGCGATGTGATGCGGCAGTGCATAGCTGATGTTCTAGAAACACCGCTCGATCAGATTTCGGTTAAAGCCACGACCACAGAAAAGTTAGGGTTCCTCGGGCGCGGTGAAGGAATCGCCGTGATGGCCTCGGTATTGATGCGCGCCCATTGAACAATCTTTTGTACGGTAATCGATCTATTGAGTTGTTGCACCTTCCGAAAGGACACGGAGAACCTGTTTTTGAGGGCACATATCGCGTTAAAGCGTCTGACTTCCTTGTCATGGAGGATTTAGGGTTTGAACCTGAGGGGAGTGGGCCTCATATCTGGGCGCTCATAAGAAAGGTAGGAATTTCTACCGAGGAAGCATGCTTACGCCTTGGCCGGGCTACCAAGACCTCGCGAAAGGACCTCGGCTACGCTGGCAAGAAAGACACCCACGCTATTTCGATTCAATGGGTAAGCCTTCCTGATTCGGCGCGGATAGATGTGGGTCCTATCGACTCCTGCTTAAAAGTGTTGCGGCTCACCCGCAATCAGAGGAAGTTAAAGATCGGGCAGTTAGCGGGAAATCATTTTCAAGTGCGTCTTCACGGTGCCGTGATTGGTAATATTAGCGAGCGATTGAAGGCTATCGGTAGCGTTGGTGTGCCGAATTACTTCGGTCTTCAACGATTTGGCCGATCGGGCTCCAATCTCGAGAAGGCACGACGACTTGCTCGCAGGGATCCAAGCGGAAGTCGGCGATTACATCCTAGGGATGGTATGGCAGCATCAGCCGCACGCTCGGCGGGTTTTAATGCTGTTGTTACCGAGCGACTGAATGAAAATCGATGGCTAGATGTTGCGGTTGGTGATGCGGTCTCACTGGCTGGTCGCGGTAGTTATTTCTTAGTATCAGAGGCGGACATATCGAGTATTCAGTCACGGATAATGACCGGTGAGCTAGATCCTACAGGTCCGATGGCCGGCGGGATTAGTAAGACCTCGTCTGAACAGACTACTTTTGAGACAGCTACCTTACAAACCGATCCTGAGTTATTTGATTGGATGACTGGAATCTTTCGGGAAGAGGACCGAAGAGCGGTTCGAGTCTTGCCGAAGCAGTTGGAAGCTGAGGTTGCAGAGAATACACTCGATCTATCGTTCTGGTTGCCCAAGGGCTCCTTTGCGACAGCCGTATTGAATGAACTAGGAACACTGCGGGAGTCATATGCACGGACTGCTTCATGAACGCGGCCTGAGTCGCCTGGTCGCGACCCTTGGTGATTTGGGGATCAACGACGTATTTGTATTGGATGCATTTCGTCGTGTGCCGCGTCATCTTTTTGTCGACCCCGCTGTGTCTGATTCGGCGTACACAGACGTCACCCTACCACTCGGATATCAGCAGACATTGTCACAGCCGTCGGTTGTGGCACGGATGCTGGAGCTTTTGCGGGGTGGTCGACACTTGAACCGAGTACTCGAGATCGGTGCAGGGTCAGGTTTTCAGACTGGTTTGTTGGCGCACCTTGCAGTGCAGGTGTTTGCCATCGAACGGATAGCGCCTCTGGCCACAGAAGCCCGGAAGCGGATGGATATGCTCGAGCTAGAAAATATCGTTATCCGCCATGGCGATGGCCTACTAGGTTGGCCTGAGTTTGCGCCCTTTGATGGCATCATTTTGGCTGCTTGTCCGGAGGCGGTTCCGGAGACCCTTTTTAATCAGTTAGCTGACGGGGGTCGTCTGATTGCTCCGGTTGGACTAGGTCAAAAACAACAATTGATCCTATATATTCGTGATGGTGTGGCGATCGAAGAGATACCTCTAGACACCGCATTTTTTGTTCCTGCGTTGGCAGGTCTGGAATGAGTTGGTTAGGGATTTGGGTGCGTGGCCTCGCGATGGGGGCCGCTGATGCTGTTCCCGGTGTGTCGGGCGGAACGGTAGCTTTCCTGACGGGCATCTACGAGCGCTGGCTGGCTGTATTGACGGCGATTACACCAGAATTGTGGGCTATTTTTAGCAGGGAGGGAATCCGAGGACTCTGGCTGCGTTTGGACGGTGGTTTCGTAGTTCCTCTAGTGGTTGGAATTTTGATGTCGCTTTTTACCCTCGCGCATTGGATCAAGGACTGGCTTGATGTTTTCCCCGAGCACGTATGGGGATTTTTCTTGGGGCTCATTTTTGCGATGGGAATCGCGATGCTGTCTGACTTGCGAGCCTCGATGCGACCCAAAGACTGGGTCTGGTTGGTAGTTGGTATCGTAGCCGCCCTAGTGCTTGGCTTGCAGACCCCGCAATCAGCAAGCCCCTCGCTCTGGGTGTGGCCCTTCGCCGGGGCGATGGCACTCTCGGCGATGCTGTTGCCGGGAATTTCGGGGAGTTTTCTGTTATTACTCGCGGGCTTATATCCGGCACTGATTTCAGCAGTCAGTGCCCTTGATATTAAAATCTTGGGATTATTCATCGGCGGCGGTGCCGTTGGGATTTTGTTGACGGCACATGTCCTGAAGGCGTTGCTTGCGAGGTACCACACCGAGGCGTTGAGTTGTCTTACAGGTGTGGTTTTTGGTGCGCTGGTTAGGGTGTGGCCCTGGCAGGGACGGGGTGATGACGGCTCGATCAGTTTATGGGTCCCAACCATGGACGGCTTGTGGGGTCCCCTTGGGTTAGCAGCCTCTGGTTTTTTGCTGGCATCATTGGCGTTGTATGTATCGGTTCGGGACAGGATATGATCCCATGAAATATTTCTGGGCTACAATCGGTTTGTTGGTAGGATGTTCTGCCCCATATAAGGTGCCGACGGATAACCTCGGTAGACCAATCTCATCCGTGAAGACGGAAGTCACGACCATTGAGACCCCAGATCTGGATGCGGAAGAGCCGGGGTCTCGCTACGTAGTTCGACGCGGTGATACCTTGTTCTCGATTGCTTGGCGTTTCGAGCAGGATCCTGATGTCCTGAAACGTCGTAATCAATTGAGTTCGGATCTCATTCTGCCGGGGCAGGCATTAAAGCTCAGGGGCGAGGTTCCGTCCGAACCTAAGCCCGAGCTAAAGACCAAAATGCCGGTGCGAACACCACCGAGGATTAGGGCCGAACCTGAGTCTGAGAGAAAACCGCAGGTGAAGGAAAAGCCAGCGCCCCAGTTACAGAAAAGAGAAGAGTCGAAGCACACGCCTGCAATCCCACCTGTGCCACAATTGACGGGGTGGCAGTGGCCAGTCAATGGGCCGATCCTCAAGCGATATTCATCGAAAACACGGTCCAGTCGTTCCTTGCAGTTGGGCGGAAAGGCGGGAACCCCGGTGAAAGCCGCGGCAAGTGGTCGTGTTGTATATGCCGGTGATGGATTAGTCGGATTCGGTAATCTGGTGATTATTAGCCATAAGGGCAAGTATCTAAGTGCCTATGGCCATAACCAGAGTCTGGGCGTCAAAGTGGGCGATGCTGTTCAGCGCGGCCAGGTGATTGCCAAGATGGGATCGACAGGAACCGACAGGGTTAAGTTGCACTTTGAAATCCGGAAACAGGGACAGCCGATTGATCCAGCCTCGTTGATGCCAAAAACTAAGTCCTAGTCGCGGGCGCATGGAAAAAGTGTTGTTCACGTAAGAACCGTGATGTTGTTAGCAGTTTTCTCCCTCGGAATAAAGGGCTAACTCCTCTGTAGGTGCTCGATCTTACGCGGAACCCCATCCCACTCGTCCGCGTCGGGCAATGGGTCTTTCCTTTCGGTGATATTGGGCCAGACGCGCGACAGCTCGTCGTTGATTTCGATAAAAACTTTTTCATCTTCCGCAAGTTCGTCCTCTGAGCGGATTGCGTCCACAGGACACTCGGGCTCACAGAGGGCGCAATCAATACACTCGTCTGGGTTGATAACGAGGAAGTTGGGGCCTTCGTAGAAACAGTCCACCGGACACACCTCGACACAGTCGGTATGTTTGCAGCGAATACAGTTATCAACAACAACGAAGGCCATTCGTCTCTCCTTCCAGCGGCCGAGATTTTAGTCGTTTATGTCCGCATCACCAAGTGACTTACGTGCTTTTAAGACAAGCGTCTCCAGCGTCGCCCAAGCCTCCTTTGGGGACAGGTCGTCAGGATCAAGTCGGGCGAGCAGGCCCACCACTGGGTCCGGTGGCTGACGGAACAGGTCTACTTGTAACGCTTGACGGTTATTGAGGGCGACTTGCTGTAACTCAAGTTCAGCGAGATAAGACGCGGCGCGGCCAATGATCTCATCTGGGACACCGGCTCGTCTAGCGACATGTAGGCCATGGCTTTGCGACGTTGGGCCTTCCATTACTCGGTGCAAGAACACGATTTGGTCGCCAGTAACTTGGGCCGTGAGGTGGACGTTAAAGGCGGCGGGCTCAATGTCGGGGAGACTTGTGAGTTCAAAGTAGTGCGTGGCGAACAGGGTTAGCGCAGAACGTTTGGCCATAGCTTCTGCAGATGCCCAGGCAAGCGCGAGACCATCGAATGTGCTGGTACCGCGACCCACCTCGTCCATCAGAACAAGAGATCGGTCCGTCGCCCCAGCGAGGATGGCCGCGGTCTCAGCCATCTCGACCATGAACGTTGATCGACCACCCGCGAGGTCATCTGAGGCACCAATCCGTGTGAAGATTCGATCGACTGGACCAATGGAGGCGCTGTCTGCTGGAACGAAGCTTCCGATCCGCGCCAGGAGTGTAATCAGCGCAGTCTGTCGCATGTAGGTGGACTTGCCGCCCATGTTTGGTCCCGTGATCAGTGCCAAAGATCGGGCAGAGTTAAGGAGCGTGTCGTTTGGCACGAAAGGGTGGGTATTTGCTCTTTCGATCACCGGATGGCGGCCATTTGCGATAGTAATCTCGACGGTATCCGAGAGAGTGGGCTCTACCCACCGCTCCTGAACAGCGACTGTCGCGAGACTCGTGAGGACATCGAGTGCTGCAAGCGATTCTGTAAGTTCCTTTAGATCATTGATTGATTCATTAAGTGGTTTGAAAAGGGCTTCGTACAGATGACGCTCTCGACTCAAAGCCTGGCTCTCGGCAGACAGCACCTTGTCCTCAAATGTCTTTAGTTCAGGAGTAGTAAATCGCTCCGCATTCTTGAGGGTCTGTCGCCTGTGGAAATGGAGAGGAGCCTCTTGGGTCGCCAGTGAGGCCTTTGAGATCTCAAAATAATAACCATGAACACGATTATAACCGAGCTTAAGGCCACTGATACCTGAGTTCGTCCGCTCCGTTTCTTCCATCTCCGTCAAGAGGCTTGATGCATCACGAGAGAAACGACGTAATTCGTCCAGCTGCTCATCGAAGGATTCGCGGATCACGCCACCAGCACTGATCACGACCGAGGGTTCTGACTCAAGCGCCCGGTCAAGCAGTTGCTGGACGTTTTCTAGCACCAGAATATCGCCACCGAGCATACTTACCGATCGGTAATTCGATTGGGTGAGTCGTTCTTTGAGTTCGGGAAGCTCTTTAAGGCTGTCTCTCAGGCGTGTGAGGTCTCGGGGACGGGCTGACTGGAGTCCGATACGTGCGACGATGCGCTCGAGGTCCCCTATTCGTTTTAAATGGTTCGTGATTATAGTTGTAAGCCCTGAATCGCTGAGCTCCCGGACATTCTTGAGTCGTCGTCGGGGAACATCCCCGTCTCGGTAGGGTGCGGTGATCCACCGTGCGAGTTCACGACTCCCCATGGCCGTGGATGTACGATCAAGGACCCAGAGCAATGTATGCCTCCGCTCACCCCTGAGGTTCCGGATGAGTTCAAGGTTCTTCTGCGTGGTCTGGTCAAGTACGACCCTGTCATCCTCACAAACATGTTTTGGCCTAGAGAAGTGGACGAGCTCTGTCCGTTGCGTATCGTGGAGATAGGTCAGTAACGCGGCCGTGGCCTCGAGTCCTTGCTCACTGACCTCACTCAGACCCAGACCAGCTGCGTCACCGACTTTGTATGTGCGGTGTAGCTCTCGTGACAGTTGATCCAAGGTGTAATGCCAGGCCGGTACCTCGACCTGACGGGCCTGCGAGGAAACAAGGTCTGTATCATGGACTAGACATTCACTGGGCTCGATACGCGCAATCAGACTATCAAGCGACTCTCGGCTTAATTGGTCATAAATCAGGATCTCACCACGGGACACTGAGCCGATAACAACTGAATAATTAAGTCCGTGCGTATTCAGTGCCGCGACAGAGGGCTCCTGACCGGCCTCCATGAAGGCTTCGTCTGTTATGGTTCCGGGCGTTAGGATTCGGGTCACCGCGCGCGCGACGGGTCCTTTAGATTCGCCGGGAGTACCAACCTGCTCGCACACAACGACCGCGAGCCCGGCGTTCAGCAGACGTGCCTGATAGTTCTCAGCGGCGTGATACGGCACCCCGGCCATTGGTATTGGTTCACCGGCTGATCGGCCGCGGCTTGTCAGGGTGATGTCGAGCACTTGGGCGGCGACTTTGGCGTCATCAAAAAAGAGCTCGTAAAAGTCACCCATACGGTAAAATACCAGCGACGTTGGATATTGTTCCTTTATCGCAAGGTATTGCTGCATCATAGGCGTGTGGTTCTCTAAACCAGCAACCGAATTTACTGAGTTTTTCACCTAGTTAAAGCCCGTAAAATAAAGCATGATATTTTGTTCCATCGTTCCTCGAGTAGTCACATGTATTCTAGGAATTCACGACAATAAATGTAAAAAGTATAGGTGTAGGTGCAGGTCAGGGATATTGTCGCTACATATAGTTCTGATCTTACCCATGTTTCGCGGAGGTCAGATACGAATCGATGATGTAACTCGAGAAGGTGAAACTACGGTACCAAAAGGATCTCTTGGTAGTGAACGGCACCGAGAACAAGGGTCCTTCCTACGCGCAGGAATAAGGTACCAAAATTTGGGTTTAACAGCAGGGAATCATTTACCATCTCGTTAAGAAAAATCATAACTTCCATAAGGACTACGATAGTTGGATCTGCGAGGCGCCTTATCAGATCACCTGTCTAAAAAAGGCTATTAGGACTGCTACAAACCTCACTATAACTTGCACTGTGCAGCGAGTTGCAGGATCTAAAAACAATCGTTATGTCTGTTTAGGCTCACCGATTTGAAATCATTAATCAAGCGGAGTAGTTTGAAGAATGAACGAACAATATGTAGAAGAATTTTGATATGGCATTAGTCGACGTTCTTAAGTATGAGGCCCCTGACGACTCGGTATTTGTTTGGAAGCATCCGTCAAATCAAGTAAAGATCGGCTCTCAACTAATAGTAGGTGAAGGCCAACAAGCCATTTTCGTTAAAGGCGGACAAGCTCTGGACTGCTTTGACCCCGGAACCCATACACTGGTGACTGGAAACATTCCACTGATTGATAAGTTGATTAACCTCCCCTTTGGTGGCGACACCCCGTTCAGTGCTGAGGTTTGGTTCGTTAACACGACAGTTAAACGCGACCTTAAGTGGGGTACGCCGAGCCCGATACCGCTAATGGACGCAACTTTAGGATTCCCGGTAAGTGCGCGCGCGTTTGGTAAATGGGGAGCGAAGATCAACGACGTTCGGTCATTCGTTACGCAAGTGGTTGGAACACAGTCCGGTGCGTCATCCGACAAAATACATAGCTACTTTATAGGTCAGGTAGTGCAAAGTTTTTCGAAGTTTCTTAGTGGAATCGTTGCTCGGGGGGAAGCATCGATTTTACAAGTTTCAGCACTTATCACTGAGTTATCAACTGAAGCATCCAGAGATATTTCTGAAGAGTTTTCGAAGTTTGGTGTGGATTTAGTCAACTTTAATATTGAAAGTATCAATATTCCAGACGAGGAGATGGCAAAGATTCAAGACGTTTTTACTAAAACTCTTGAGGCTAAGGAATTGTCAAAAGTCGAAGTGGGAGGAGCTTTTGCTGCTATCAAATCATTCGAGGTACTGAACAATGCGGCGACGAACCAATCCGATGGATCGCTCGGCGCAATGCTCGGAGCGGGAATAGGATTAGGGGCTGGCCTACCAATTGGCGGGCAACTTGGACAACAACTGAATGTACCATCTGATAAAAGTGAAGAAGGTAGCACCGATAAGCTTCGACAATTAAAGGCGTTACTGGATGAGGGACTTATTACTCAAGAGCAGTTCGAGGCAAAACGCGACCAAATTTTGAACGACCTCTAATGAAAATAGTTCTTTTCGGCATATTGGTAATTATTGAGATCGCGATACTAGCTATCGGTATCCTAATCGCACCCAAAGACAGTGGCCTGATCTATTGGGGTACTGTTACCTGGATTGGTTTTTTGGCTGGGCTGAATTGGCTTGCATCAGCGTCGATTTTCTCTAAATCAGCTACAACGAGTGGTGAGGCAGAAGAAACAGGGTCCGTAATGGGGATACTCCCCGGGCTAAATGTGTTGATATTTGGCTATTCCATATGCAGCGTAGCAATTTTACTCGCCACCTCAGTGTTCGGTTTTTTAAGTTGGACTTGGCAGCTCGTCATTCAGATTGTCGCATTCGCTTCGGTGGCCGTATTTGGGCTAGTGATGTTAATTGCCTCCAAGGGTGCAGCGTTCGGAACCAACTCTAAGATAACCAAGTCGCAAATTTTAGATCAACTCAGACGAATTAAACGAAAAACAAAAAGTAATGAGATCAGTGCACTGGCTGAAGAGGCCCTAACATATGTAGCTTCACATATGCCTCATCCTTCAAGACTTAACCAGGAAAGTCTAGATTCAGCCTATCAAGAATTAGTAGGTTGTGACCCAGATGACACAACTGCGACTAAAAGAGTACTGGCATTGATTACGAAAATTTGATTTTTGATTGAGATTCCGTAGGAGAGCTAAAGATGGGATTATTTGGTGGTCGTTCGAAAGAAAGCATCCTGATTGAGGCTTTCTACAAAGTCGCCTTCGAGATGGGGTATATCGAGAGTTTATTGTGTTTAGAAGCGGGGGCGGAAAAGAGCGAGATACTGCGCGATACTGATTATTTTGCCGATGGGGCCTCTAAAAAAGGAGACTTTTCTGACATTGATCGATGTTACTTCGGCGCATTCGTTTATCTTCCAGGGAGGTTTGTTTGGTTTAATCAAGTCATTCCTGGAGAATGTCTTGCGAGGCTATTTTCCAAAGAAGATCTTAAAGAGATTTCAGAAGAAAACGGTGTTGACGCATTGATTTCCAAATGGACAGAAATTGAGTCAAACCCGGATTTGTATCTTTCCGGCATTTATGACCCGTCGTTTATTTATTATGACCACATCGAAATGGTCAGACTAATGTACGACGACGGCTCATATGAAATTTCAGTTAGGATGCTCTCTGGTTTCCGTTATTCGACTTCAGTCAGAGCTGAGAACCCTATTTCGGGAACACGTAGCGAATTTGTCGACAGAGATGATCTTAGGTTTCTTAACGCCAGAATTGCGGAACGAAACCTCAGGAAATGACCTAGATGAAATGTGTAAGTTGCGGTAGCTCTGAGATAAGAGGCAAGGTTTGTACCTATTGTGGTGCAGCTGTAGAAGTATCTTCGATAAGTGCGTTAAGAGCCCTACCTTCAGATGCTATTAACGCATTTCGCACTGACCTCAGTTCGTCGAGGCTCAACGATTTATCTCATGACGAATTGTTAAAAGTTTTACTGACGCAGGTTGTAGTTTTACTAGAACGGAAACAATGGGCTGACGCCCTCAGTTTCAGTGATTCCAGTAGAAATAAATTTCCCAATGTTACTGCGTTTGCCCAGTACTACTTGGTCGCGTCAATTGCAGGGAATTTCCTGCGAAAACAGTCGTTGGATCAGGTCAGAGACAGTGTTCATTTATTAATTAATTCGACTGCGATCGATACAGATAAAGCAAATCTCAATGGCTATCTCATAGACTGTGTAAATGTTTCTTGGTGTGTTCCGAACAAACTAAAATTTTTCAATTCGCCCGGATGGGAAGTAGACGAAGAAGTAATAGCTATTTCTCAGTTCTTCTCTAGTGACGGCCTTTCGCAATCCAATTTGATTTTTGAGGATGATGGGTCGCCTAAGAAGAATCTTGACCCAAAACTCATAGCTAAGACTGATCGAATAACTGGAATAATTAGTGCGAGCGATGAGAAGATTCGTTCGCTACTTGCGGCCGAGCGGCTAGAGTCACTCAAAGATCTAAAAGAAAAAATAAAATCAGATATTAAACCCAAACACCAACCCTATATGTGTGCCGTTTTAGATATTGCTGAAGACCGAGACTCGAAATATCTTAACGAATTTGTTAACAAAACAATCGGTGATGATTCTTTTTATGAATCTTTACGCTTAGCACTGCGGCAAGGGTTCGGTCCCACATTTGGCGGAGGCGTTGCAAAGAGTGTTTGGAGAGAAATACATGGTGTGCTTGAGAGTGAGCAGAAGCAGTTAAAGTCCGTCACTAAATTTTTATAACCTATGGCGACCCGCGAAATAGGCGACACGCAAAATAAAAGGTTCGAATCAGTGTATGAACTCAGACATATCAGTTCTCCTAAATGAATTGCATGGTCGTTTGACAGTCACGAATCAGACTGTTTCTGTAGCTGAGAGCTGCACCGGCGGGCTCCTCGGGGCGGCGCTCACCGAACTACCGGGCTCGTCTCGCTACTTTTTAGGGGGTGTCCAAGCCTACGCAAATGAAGTCAAAGAAGGCTTGTTGGGCGTGAACCCAGAAACGCTTATGTCTTTTGGCGCGGTTAGTGAGCAGGTCGCGTCAGAAATGGCCAGAGGCATACAGCGGTTGACAGGGTCGGATTGGGCAATATCGACGACGGGAGTGGCCGGGCCTGACGGAGGCTCGGGCAAGAAGCCGGTAGGAACCGTGTGGATATCGGTGGTCGGCTGTGATGGCGTAAATAGCCAAAAGTTGGCTCTTGACGGTGACCGCGCCGATGTGCGACAGGGTTCGGTCTATTCGGCCCTGAGCATGCTCCTTGAGCGTCTTTTTGATGTAAAGAGTACTCTTTAACTTCGGATTGATGCCCCAATTTTTGCGTTTGGGTTCTTGGACGGGCTGAGGACCGGTATAATCTCACGCTTTTGGTAAGGAATCGGTCGAGGTCAAGATGCCAATCTATGAATATCAATGTTTGGCGTGCGGTGAGTCGCACGACGCTTTACAGAAACTATCCGACGCTCTGTTGGTCGACTGTCCGGTCTGTGGGAAGCCTGAACTAAAGAAAAAAATCAGTGCTGCCGGGTTTCGACTGACCGGTGGTGGCTGGTACGAGACCGACTTTAAGACGAGCGATAAGAAAAAGAATTTAGTGGGCGATACGACGCCCTCCGAGTCAGATAAGCCGACTGAGTCAAAGCCCGTAGAATCTGATTCGGATAAGAAATCGGAACCAAAAAAGGCGTCCCCACACAAAAAGGAATCGGCTGCCTAGGCCGTTTGATAAAGGAATCCAGAGCCATGCGTACCCACTACTGCGGCGAACTAAATAGCAACCAGATCGGTGACACTGTCACTGTTTGCGGTTGGGTTCATCGTCGCCGCGACCATGGCGGTGTAATCTTCCTCGATTTGCGTGATCGTCAGGGTCTTCTTCAGGTCGTCGTCGATCCGGACACTGAGAAGGCTTTCGCCACGGCCGATCGTGCTAGGTCTGAGTGGGTGATGCAAGTCACAGGACTGGTTCGTGCGCGGCCTGAGGGTACCGTGAATAGTGATATGCCGACCGGTGAAATCGAGGTATTGGGACGGGATGTGATTGTTCTTAATACCGCTGACACGCCCCCGTTCCAATTAGATGAACATGCGAAGGTTGGTGAAGAGGTCCGCCTTAAGCATCGATACATGGATCTTCGTCGTCCCGAGATGCTAGAGAACTTGATGCTCCGCTCGCGGGTGACGACTTTTGTTCGTAATTTCCTGGCGGATCATGGTTTTGTGGACACAGAAACGCCCATATTGACCCGCGCGACTCCCGAGGGTGCCAGAGACTACCTTGTCCCGTCACGGGTCCACAAGGGCGAGTTCTTTGCGCTTCCCCAATCTCCACAGCTGTTCAAGCAGCTTCTGATGGTCGCGGGCCTGGATCGCTACTTTCAGATAGCAAAGTGTTTTCGGGACGAAGATTTGCGAGCCGACCGGCAACCAGAGTTTACGCAGATTGATCTCGAGATGTCGTTTGCAGACGAAGAGGCTGTAATGAGTCTGACCGAGGCGATGATTCGTGATCTGTTCAAGGCGGAGATGGATATCGATCTAGTCGAGTTCCCGAGAATGCCCTATTCCGAGGCGATGGCGCGTTTCGGAAGTGACAAGCCTGACCTCAGAATCCCATTAGAACTAATCGATATCAAAGATTTAATGGCTTCGGTTGATTTCAAGGTATTCAGTGGTCCTGCTAATGATCCGGAAGGTCGCGTGACCGTGTTGAAGGTACCGGGTGGGGCGACTATTTCTCGTAAGGAGATTGACGACTACACCAAGTTTGTCGGCCAGTACGGTGCTAAAGGTCTCGCCTGGGTAAAGATCAATGCAATGGCTGAGGGTGTCGAAGGTCTGCAAAGCCCGATCCTCAAGTTTATGCCGGACGACGTTGTTATGGCGCTGATAAGCCGCGTCGAAGCGAATGACGGAGATATCCTTTTCTTCGGCGCCGATTCAGCGCGTGTCGTGTCAGACGCGCTTGGCGCGCTCCGCGTAAAGTTGGGGCACGATTTGAATCTCCTAACCTGCGAGTGGGCTCCGCTCTGGGTTGTCGATTTCCCGATGTTTGAGAAGAACGGCGACGGCCACGTTGCCGCGTTACACCATCCTTTTACGGCCCCAACCGTTGATCCGGTTACATTGAAAGCAGATCCGCTGGATGCGCTTTCTCGTGCCTACGACATGGTGCTAAACGGAACCGAACTGGGTGG
>Ga0160422_10000746_pt1 | contig 19916 bp, 16 predicted proteins | sample Fk160mmetaG_FD_108192 | JGI IMG/M metagenome (GOLD analysis project Ga0160422, IMG submission 108192) | Marine microbial communities from the Central Pacific Ocean - Fk160115 60m metaG | ecosystem: Environmental > Aquatic > Marine > Oceanic > Photic zone | place: The Central Pacific Ocean... | reverse complement strand
TCAGCACCGCTCGTAGAAAATATAATTGTAAAAAACCCTGAAACAATTGCAACTGCTATAAGAATAGGAAACCCAGTGAATAGAGAAAAAGCTAAAATCGTAAAAAAAGAAAGCAAGGGAGATTTTCAATCAGTAACAGATGCAGAAATAATTGAAGCTTATAAAACACTTGCGACAGAAGGTGTGTTTTGCGAACCTGCAAGTGCAGCCTCAGTAGCAGGATTAATAAAGAATAAGAATAGGATAAAGAAAGATTCTTCAATTGTCTGTGTTCTAACAGGAAACGGATTAAAAGATCCAGAATGCGCTATTAAAAATAATGATGCTATTTTCAAAAAAAATATTGAACCATCTTTAAATAATATTTCAAAAATTCTTGGATACTGAGTGAGGGTCAGAAAAAAAAGTGGTTGTGGAAAGGAAAGATTTCGTTAATTAAATTGTGGATAAATTTTTAAAAATTTATCAAAATTGTGGATAAAATTAATAAAAGATATTTAAATTTTAAATTTATCCATAAATAAAAAAATTTTTTAACAAGTAATCTTTCACCTAAATTATGTTAGATAAATAAAGTTAGTTATTTATCCACAGTTTCCACATATACTACTACTACTAAATAAATAATCTTATAATTAAATATTTATAGAATATTATTGAATAATTAAAAAAAAAGAATAAATGGAATTCCTTTCAAAGTAGAACTAATATATATTTATCAAATGAGAATTTTCAGATGGAGATAGTCTGTCAGCAAAGCGAGTTAAACATTGCCATACAGTTAGTTAATAAAGCTGTAGCACAAAGACCTACTCACCCTATATTATCTAACATTTTATTTACAGCAGATGAAGTGACAAATAAAATTAGCTTGACAGGTTTTGATTTAAACTTAGGAATTCAAACATCATTCGATGCAAATGTAGATAAAAGTGGTGCTATTACAATTCCTTCTAAAATTTTGTCAGAAATTGTATCCAAATTACCAAGTGAGTCTCCTGTAACCTTAAAAGTCGAAGAAAATTCTGAAAATATTTTATTAAAAAGTGATAGAGGCTCTTTTAATTTAAAAGGTATAGCATCTGATGATTATCCTAAGTTACCATTTGTTGAAAGTGGAACTTCTTTAGATATAAATCCTAGTGTTTTTTTACAGGCATTAAAATTAACAATGTTTTCTAGTAGTAATGATGAATCCAAACAGTTACTTACAGGAGTTAATTTTAAATTTAAAAATCATTCATTAGAATCAGCAGCTACTGATGGACATAGGTTAGCTGTTGTTCTGACCTCTGAAGGAGAAAATTTTTCTAAATTAGAAATGACAGATGATTTGAATAATGGTGAAGATTATTTATCTGTGACAATACCTACTAGATCACTTAGAGAAATTGAAAAACTTGTTAATACAAAAATCAATGAAGAAACTATTAAATTATTTTATGATAAAGGTCAAATTGTTTTTATTTCATCAAATCAAATAATTACCACAAGAACATTAGAGGGTAATTATCCTAATTATTCACAACTTATCCCTGATTCATTTTCTAAAATTTATAAATTTGAGAGGAATTTGTTAATTAACTCTTTAGAACGTATTGCTGTTTTAGCTGATCAGCAAAGTAGTGTAGTAAAAATAAATATAAATGATGATAAATTTGCCTCCATAAGTGCTGATGCCCAAGATATTGGAAATGCTAATGAATTAATTCCTGTTGCTTTTAATGGTGAACTTATAGATATAGCTTTCAATGTAAGGTATTTACTTGAGGGATTGCGTGTGATTTCATCTGAAAATATTATACTTAAGTGTAATTTGCCCACTACTCCAGCTATTTTAGTACCTGATGATGATAGTTCTTTTACATATTTAGTTATGCCAGTCCAGGTTAGATCCTAAGGTGAAATTACCTCAACAATATCTTTTAAGTGAATTATTAAGTCATAATGTTAGAAAGAATATGACGTTATCTTATGGTGTAGGGGAAACTGTATGGATGCATCCTCCTGTTCATAGAATATTGGGTTGGTCATCTAGACCTTCAAATTTAAATTTAAAAAGAAATGTTTGGAGGTTAAATCAAATAAGGCAAATTGTGGATTCAGAAATTTTTGTAAAAGGTGAACCTGCTATATCAGATTTAAATACATTAAATAGATTCCCTAATCTTTTATTTGCAAATTTAATTAATAAAAATGGTCTGAAGATAGGTTCAATAGCTGATTTTATTTTTGATTTTAAAACAGGTAATATCTTAAATTATTTGATTTCTAGATCTAATCCTCGTTTACCTGGATCTAGTCGATGGAAATTAAATATTAGAAGTATTACAGATCAGCAACCTGGCTTGGTTTTTTGTAGTGAAGAGTCATTAGATGAACTTGTCTTAATTAAATCTAGTATTAAAAATGAATTTTTAAAAAAAGGAAAAAATTTATTTAACAAATTTGATGATATCAAGAGTATTGCAACTAATAAGTTAGAGGATTGGTTAGACGAAGAGGATGTTTATGAAGCAAATAGTGTGTCAGAAGATGATCAATTATTAAACAAAAATTATAAAATTAATTCAAATGATGTTAATTCAAATTACTCTAATAATAGAGAAAATGATCCTTGGATTTGAAATATGGCAAATTCTTCAGATATTAATTCATATGATGTTTCACAAGCACTTAAAACAGAAAATTTAACAGATAATGATTACCAAGAAATATGTTCAAGATTAGAAAGGAAACCAAATAGAACAGAGCTTGGAATGTTTGGTGTTATGTGGTCTGAACATTGCTGTTACAGGAATTCAAAGCCTTTGCTAGCAAAATTTCCTGTTAAAGGTGAATATGTTCTTATTGGTCCAGGTGAAAACGCTGGAGTTATTAATGTTGGGGATAATCAAAAATTAGTTTTCAAAATTGAGAGTCATAATCATCCTTCTGCTATAGAACCTTTTCAAGGTGCAGCAACTGGTGTTGGAGGAATTCTTAGAGATATTTTCACAATGGGTGCAAGACCTATAGCAGTTTTGAATTCTTTAAGATTTGGAAATATTGATAACCCTTCTAATTTATCTTTACTTAAAGGAGTTGTATCTGGAATCTCTCATTATGGTAATTGTGTGGGAGTTCCTACAGTCGGTGGAGAAATAAATTTTGATGATAGTTATTCTGGTAATCCTCTTGTAAATGTAATGGCTTTAGGATTATTAGAAACAGATGAGATAGTTTGTTCAGGAGCGAAAATTATTGGTGCTCCTGTATTGTATGTGGGAAATACAACAGGTAAGGACGGAGTAGGAGGAGCTAGTTTTGCTAGCTCTGAGTTAACATCCTCCTCTTTAGATGATAGGCCTGCTGTACAAGTGGGAGATCCTTTTTTAGAAAAAAGTTTAATTGAAGCATGCTTAGGTGCTTTTAAGACAGGAGATGTTATTGCTGCTCAAGATATGGGTGCAGCTGGTATTACTTGCAGTAGTGCAGAAATGGCTTCTAATGGAGGTCTAGGTATAAGTATTGATTTAGATTTAGTACCGTCTAGAGAACAAAATATGACTGCTTATCAATATCTACTATCAGAGTCGCAAGAACGAATGTTGCTAGTGGTGAAAAAGGATAAGCTTAATGATCTCATTAATGAGTTTAATAAATGGGGGTTATATGCTTGTGTTATTGGAAATATTATTAAGGAAAAGGAAGTTATAATTTCTCATAATAAAAAAGTTGTAGCTAAAATCCCAACTTCAGCATTATCAGATAAAACTCCTGTAAATTTTCATGAAGTAGTTAAAGAGATACCTAATTATTTATTAAATAAGTGGAAGTGGAGTGAAAGCGAGTTACCTAAAGATAAAAAAAATAATATTTATTCTTTAAAATTTAAAAAAGATTTTTCTTGGTCAGAAATTATTCTATTTTTATTATCTAATCCTTCAATAGCTTCTAAAAAATGGGTTTTTGAACAGTATGATTATCAAGTGCAATTAAATACAATATTTAAGCCTGGAGAGTCTGATGCTGCAGTTATAAGATTAAGAGATCAAAATAATAAAAAAAATAAAGTCGATTATAAATATTCTGGAATAGCTGCATCGGTTGATTGTAATAATAGGTGGGTCTCTTTAGATCCACTAAGAGGTAGTATTGCTGCAGTTGCTGAATCAGCAAGAAATGTTAGCTGTGTAGGGGCTTTACCAGTAGCAATTACAAATAATTTAAATTTTGCATCTCCTGAAACAGAAATAGGTTATTGGCAATTATCTAATGCTTGTGATGGTATTTCCTTAGCGTGTAAAGCTTTAGAAACTCCAGTTACGGGAGGAAATGTTTCTTTATATAACGAATCAATAGATGATGAAGGAAAGAAGAAACCAATTCATCCAACTCCAGTAATAGGAATGGTTGGTATTTTAGATGATGTAAAAAAGGCAATTTCATCTGGTTGGAAAAATATTAACGATGAAATATGGATTATTGGATCAAGAAGTTCAGATATTACTTTAGGAGCCTCATCTTATTTAGAGTATTTTCATGGGGAGGTTACTGGTAGACCTCCTAGTTTAAATTTAGTAGATGAAAAATTATGTCAATCATTTATCAGAAATGGAATTTTAAATAATTTAATAATATCTTGTCATGATATAAGTGATGGTGGCTTAGCTATTGCTTTAGCAGAAGCATGTATTGTCTCAGAAAAAGGTGCTTCCATAAATCTTATAGGTGATGAACGAAAAGATAATCTTCTTTTTAGTGAAGGAGGTTCTAGAATTATTTTTTCGATACCACATATTAGAAAAAATGAATGGTTAAAATTTGTTTCTCAGGAAAGTAAAAATTTTACAGATAGCATTTATGTGACAAAAATTGGATTAGTTTCACAAGATATTTTAAAAATAAAATTTTTAGACAATATTCTTTGTGATTTAAAAATTAGCGCATTAGCTGATAAATTTAATAATGGTTTATCAATTAATTTTTAATAATGAAAATATTTTATAAATTTAAACCTAAAAGTTAATTATGTGCGGAATTGTAGGAATTGTTTCTTCAGAAGATGTAAATCAACAAATATACGATAGTCTTTTACTTCTTCAACACAGAGGACAAGATTCAACAGGAATCGCAACTATGGAAAATTCCATGTTTCATATTTTTAAAGCAAAAGGTCAAGTTAGCACTGCATATAGAACAAGAGATATGCGAAATCTTATTGGAAAGATTGGATTAGGGCATGTTAGATACGCGACAAAAGGTACTGCTGAAAGTATTGAGGAAGCTCAACCATTTTATGTCAATGCACCTTATGGAATAGTTTTAATTCATAATGGTAATCTGACTAATACAAGAGAATTAGAAAAACAATTATTTAATGTTGATAGGCGGCATACAAATTCATCTAGTGATACAGAAATGTTATTAAATGTTTTTGCTACAGAATTACAATCGCAAGTACAAAATCAGGAATTAGATCCTAATCATATTTTTAAAGCAGTAAGTTCATTACATAAAAGAATTCAAGGATCATATGCAGCAATTTCATTGATTTCTGGACATGGCATATTAGCATTCAGAGATCCTTTTGGTATCAGGCCTTTAGTTATTGGTAAAAGATTATCTCCAGATAATAAGGAAGAATGGATGATAGCAAGTGAATCTTTGGTTCTAGAAAATAATGATTATAAAATAGAAAGAGATGTTAAACCTGGTGAAGCTATTTTTATTAGTAATCAAGGAGAATTTTTTTCACAACAATGTTCAGATAATCCAAAATTATTTCCTTGCTCATTTGAGTACGTTTATTTAGCTAGACCAGATTCAATAATGAATGGTATTTCGGTTTATAAAGCTAGATTAAAAATGGGTGATTTTTTAGCAGAAACAATAAAAAAAACTATTAAAAGTGGCGAAGTAGATGTAGTTATGCCGATTCCTGATTCTTCAAGACCCGCAGCTATGCAAGTTGCGCGGCAATTAGCAATCGAATATAGGGAAGGTTTTTTTAAAAATAGATATGTAGGAAGAACATTTATAATGCCCGGTCAACAAAAACGAAAGCAATCAGTTAGACAAAAACTTAATGCAATGAGTACAGAATTTAAAAATAAAAATGTATTAATAGTGGATGATTCAATTGTTAGAGGAACTACTTCTCAACAAATTGTTCAAATGGCAAAAGATGCTGGTGCAAATAAAGTATTTTTTACTTCTGCAGCGCCACCAGTTCGTTATCCTCATGTTTATGGTATAAATATGCCAACTAGAGCGGAATTAATAGCTCATAATAGATCTATAACTGAAATAGCTGAAAGATTAAAAATTGATAATTTAGTTTATCAAAGTGTAGAAAATTTAAAAAGGTCAATTATAGATGATTCGTCTGTTGATGAGTTAGAAATGTGCTGCTTTACTGGATCTTATGTCACTGGAAACATACATGAAGATTATTTGGATTGGATAGAAATGGAATATAAATCTTAATCAATTAATTTTTTTGAAAAATAAATTTTATCTATATTTTCATCATTGTTAAAATTTAAAAAATCAATTTGATATTTTTTAGTATTTTCGTTTATTTTTAATTTTGTAAAATTAATTTTTGCTGATCTTTCTTTATCTGTAACTATTTCACAAAATTTACTATCTGTACTTATGCTAAAAAAAGTATCATTTTTTAGCATTATTTTTTCATCTATAAAACCTAATTTTGAATTATAAGAGTTGTATATTTCATTTTCTTTAATCATAAAAAAGGTTCCTTTTTTTGTAATGATTATAATCTGATCATTAGGTCTGCACATGCAGCAAGATATTATTTCTTCTGATGGAAAAAGTTTACTTAGGATATTTCCTTGAGCTTGTTTAGATACAGGAGTAATATATTTATTGTCTAGTTTATATTTAAATAATCTTCCAATTGAAGTAAGAATTAGTAATATTGAATTTGGTTCAGATATAAATGAATTTATAATTTTATTTTCTTTTTTTGTCTTTATTACTGTAAAAGCTCTATTAGTTTTTAACATTTCATTATCATATAAAATTTTTTTGAATCTTCCATCTTTACACAGAATGTATAAATAATTTTCCTTATTACTATCAAAATTATGAAAATTAATTATTTCATATGGATTAATATTACCTAATAATTTATTATCTAATTTATATTCATTATTTATATATCTTTTCCAATCAATATTTATTATTTTCCCAGTATATGTTAATGCAATAATATTTAAATTATTTTCAATATCACATATAAATTGATATATATTGTTTTTATTAATTAATATATTATCGTTTTCAATAAATTTTTTATAATTATTAAATAATAAATTTTTTATATTAAATTTATTATCAATTATTATTTTCGTTTTACTAATAATTAATTCATTAATAATTTGTTTATTAATATTTTTATTTTCGTTTTCTATATTGATATTTTTTATTATTTTTGTAGATCTTTTTGTATTATATTTTTTCTTCAAACTGATTAATTCATCTTCTAATATTTTTAATAATATATTTCTTTGGTTTAAAATTTTGTTAAGAGATTCTTTTTTAACTTTTAAATCTGCAATATTTTGTTTTATCTGTGTTCTTTCTAAATTTGTTAATTTTTTAATAGGCATGCTAAGTACTGCATCACTTTGCTTATTTGTTAGATTTAGTTCTTTTTCTAATAAAAATTTAGCTTCATTAGTATTCTCAGAGTTTTGAACCGTTTCTATAATATTTTTTATATTCTTAACAGCTAAGTCAAAACCTTCCAGTATTTCTAATTTATCTTTTGTTATTTCTAATATATGTTTTGTCCTTTTTAAAACAGTTAATTCTCTGAATTCTAAAAAATGCTTTAAATATTCTTTTAATGATAATTGTACTGGTTTTCCATTCACTAAAGCTAAAAATATAGCTCCAAAATTAGTTTGTAATGATGTTTTTTTATACAAATCTGATATTAATAATTCAATATTTATGTTTTTTTTGAGTTCTATCAAAATACGCATTCCATCCCTATCACTTTCGTCACGAATATCTGAAATACCGCTTATTTTTCCAGTATTTACCAGTTCAGCTAACCTTTCAATCCAAGTTGCTTTATTAATTTGGTAAGGTAACTCAGTTACAACGAGAGCATTTCGTTTATGTTTACCTTTCCCTGTATTAATTTCTTCATGATGTATTACTCCTCTAATGATTAATGAACCTCTACCCGTCTTGTATACATCTTTAATATTTTCAGTATTAATTAATTCACCACCAGTGGGAAAGTCTGGACCTTTAACTATTGAAATTAATTGATAGTCTTCAATATCAGGATTTTTAATCATTTGAACTAATGCATCTATAATTTCTCCTAGGTTATGAGGAGGAATATTAGTTGCCATCCCTACTGCAATCCCAGAAGAACCGTTTAGCAATAAGAAAGGTAATTGAGCAGGTAAAACATCCGGTTCCTTTTGTGAACCATCAAAATTATCAGAGTAATTGACTGTTTCTGATTCAATTTCCTTTAATAAGGCTTCATGGGCTATTGGAGCAAGCCTTGTTTCTGTATATCTCATAGCAGCAGGCGGGTCATCATCAATTGATCCAAAATTCCCATGCCCATGAAGAGTAGGATATTTTGTTGAGAAATTTTGTACTAGCCTTACTAAAGCGTCATATACTGCTTGGTCTCCATGCGGATGGTATTTTCCTAAAACATCCCCAACAACTCTTGCACATTTTCTGAAAGGCCTCTCAGGAGTTAAGCCGAGCTCATGCATAGCAAAAAGAATTCTTCTTTGTACAGGTTTAAGGCCATCTCTTACATCCGGAAGCGCACGTCCAATTATTACGCTCATTGCATATTCCAGATATGAGCGTTGCATCTCTTGATGCAGCGATATAGATATAAATTTTTCCTTAGTCATCTATTAGGAAAATTACGAGAATCTAAAATAACTAAGCTTACATTAATAGGAAAATTTGTATTTTCCAGTGTAAATAACAAGAAATCTAATTTTTATACAGATTTGCGAGGGAAATGTCTTGTTTTAATTCTTCTATTCTAAAAAGTTCTTTAGTCGCTTTTTGTAATTTATCCCCCCATAGTTGTTCTTTTCTAAATTCAAAAGATACATAATTTGGGTTTTTTCGTAATGCTTCTTTAACTAATAGGATTGACTTTTCTTTATCAGTATTTTGTAATGTTACTGCCAAGGCAAGCATTGATTCCGCATTTTTTTTAATTTTTATTGCTTTTTCAAAACTATTAATTGCTGATTGAATGTCATCAAGTTCAATATAAATCAAACCTTTATTGTTTATTGCTTGCCAAAAGTTTGCCCTAATTTCAATAATATTGTTGTATTTTAATAATGCCTTTTCATAATTTTTTTCCATTAGATAAATATTTCCATACTGAAAAAGAGCGTTCACATTTTTAGGTTGTATTTCTAAACCTTTATCTAGTGATTTTTTTGCTTTTTGTTTTTTGTTTTGACTTAAGTAAATTGATCCTTCTGCGAAATATAATTCACTGATTGATGGATTTATTGATTTTCCTTTTTCAATTGATAAAAGAGCTTCATCAAAAAGTTTATTATTAATTTGAGCTTCAGCTAAAAGAGCCCAAAGATTTTCATTCTCTGGATTTAGTGATATCGCCAATTTTGCTAATGCTAAGCCCTCATTAAATTGCCCAAAGTATAAGAGTTGATAAGCATTTTTTCCTATTTCTGATCCCTTAATGTTTAAAAATGTTTTGGAGGGTAAATTATAGTATGGAATAAAAGCATTTAATTTTTTCATTTTAAAAAAACTTAATCCAATTAGCTGGATTAACAATATTTTAATTAAGAATTTTTTTAACATAATTTTCATTTAGTTTTTATAGATGCTTTTATATTTCTCCTCCACATCCAAGGTTTGATTCTTTTAAGTGTAGTTCCTTTTAGTTTTTCAGACCATTCATGATCTTTCCACGATAGTGAATCTAGAGAAAGTTCACTCATCCATGTTCTCGGTTGCGCATCAAAATTTTTGTTAGTTGGTGTAGATTTATTCCATGGACAAATATCTTGGCAAATATCACAACCTGCTATCCATCCATTTAGATTTTCTTCGATGATATTAGGTAAATTTAAATCACGATTTTCTATAGTGTGGTATGCGATACATAGTTGAGAATTAATAACGAATGGCTCTGTGATAGCTTTAGTAGGGCATTTATCTATACATTTTTCACATTGTCCACATTGAGGTTTTGCAGGTTTATCTGCTTCAAATTTTATGTTAAAAATCATAAAACCTAAAGAAATCCAAGATCCATTTTCTTTATTTATTAAATTACTGTTTTTACCAATCCAACCTAATCCTGATTCTTCTGCCCATGCTTTTTCAAGTAAAGGGGAACTGTCAACACAAATTTTCCATTTACATTCAGGTAATTCAGAATTAATCCATTTTCCTATATTTTTTAATTTTTTATTAATCAATTTATGATAATCATCACCTTGGCCAAATTTTGCAATTTTAAATCTGCTTTTTTCAATACTTTTTTCACTTAAATAGTTATATCCAACAGCTAGAACGCTTTTTGCTCCATCAAGAATTAAATTTATGTTTTTTCTCTTTTCTGCTTCCATCCATTTCATTTCGCTATGGAAATTATTTTCGAGCCATCTATCTAATGCTTGAGTTCTAAGATTTATTCTAGAACTTCCAGGGATATTTGCGATTCCAGCGATTGCAAATCCTTCCTCTATCGCTTTATTTTTAAGTTTTTTACTTATTTCTGTGATGTTCATTTTTTAGGTTAAGGTTGCTATAAGATTTTAAAAGTTTTTATTTTTGGACAATACTCTTAAGGTTTTTAGAGATAATTGTTAGAACATTACTTTAAAAAATTAGTTAACTGGTTAATTTCCTTGTAAAGTATAAACATATTATAAGAATTTTATTTTGGTTCAATCTACCCCTAAACAAGATTCGAACCTAGCTTCTAGGCTTCAACAGGATCTTAAAAATGATCTTATCGCTGGATTACTGGTAGTCATACCATTGGCAACTACTATTTGGTTATCATCAATTGTCAGTAAATTTGTTTTAACTTTAGTTACATCAATACCAAAACAACTTAATCCATTCATTACTTTAAATCCTCTTTTACAAGATTTGATTAATTTGAGTTTAGGGTTAACTGTTCCACTTTTAGCAATATTATTAATAGGTTTAATGGCAAGAAACTTTGTTGGAAGATGGTTATTAGAATTTGGAGAGGGTACTTTGTCAAAAATCCCTGTTGCTGGTTCAGTATATAAAACTTTAAAACAATTATTAGAAACTTTTTTGAGAGATAATTCAAAAAGATTCAGGAGAGTTGTTTTAGTGGAATATCCTCGTGAAGGATTATTTAGTGTTGGATTTGTAACTGGAGTTGTTGGGCCCTCTTTGCAGCCAGAATTAGAACAACAATTGTTAAGTGTTTTTATTCCTACAGCACCAAACCCTACAACAGGATGGTATACACTGGTTCCAGAAACTTCTGTAAAAGATTTGGATATTTCTGTTGAGGATGCTTTTAGAACAATTATTTCAGCAGGAATTGTTAATCCTGATGAAAAGAATAATTCGAGTAATCCAACGTTTTCCAAATTATTTTCTCAGTTCAGAGCAGCTACAAATACTTCTAACTAATAAATTTATGGATCATAGATCTCTATCAAGAGAGTTATCATTAATTTCACTTGGACTCATAAAAGATGATATAGATCAAAATAATTTTGATTTTAAAGATATTAAATTCGAAAGTATTTATGAATCAGGAATTGAATTAATGATTAATCACTGTAGGGAAGAATTATCTGAATGTGAAGATAGTTTAGAAAAAACTTCCAATAAAATCTTAGAAAGTGAATTATCTTCAGTTAATAATAAAACTCTTGAGAAATCGAGAGATGAAATAAAAGAAACTGTTTCTCATATAGAGAAAGTTATGAATACATTGTCAGATATTTTAGATTTTCCAAAATTAATTGCACTTAGTGATCATATAGAAGTAAGAAATGATATTCAAAATAGAATTTCAAAAGTTCTTAAAAATATTTTCTACATTGATAGTAATATTGATAATGTTATGGAGGGTTGGAGATTTAAAAGATTACCAAGGATTGATAGAGATATTCTCCGATTAGCTTTTGTGGATATTAAATATTTAAATATTCCAATATCTGTTGCATGTAATGAGGCGGTTAATTTAGCAAATAAATATAGTGATATACAAGGAAGGAAGATGATAAATGGTATTTTAAGAAGATTGCAAAATGAAAAACTTAATAAGATATAGATTTAAGTTTAAATATTTTTATTGTGATTTTGACTATTAATACTTTATGACTAATAATAATTTAGACAATTCTACCGATTGGGCTAAACAAGCTTATGCACAATTAAAACAAAAACAAGAGCAACAAAAACAAGAACAGCTAAAGCAAGAGCAACAAAAACAAGAACAGCTAAAGCAAGAGCAACAAAAACAAGAACAGCAAAAGCAAGAGCAACAAAAACAAGAACAGCTAAAGCAAGAGCAAGAGCGGTTAAAAATAGAAAAAGATCAAGATTTTATTGATGATACAAAACCGGAGTTAGGAAAATTTGATGAAGATTTTACTTGGTCAGCGATGGTTTTAGCCGCACAAGGGAAAAAAGTAGATCAAATTTCAATAGATGAAATTGATTGGCTTAGTAGATTAAGGAAAGGGTTAGAAGAGACCAGAAAAGGATTTGTTACTGAACTATTAGATAAACTAGGAGATGATCCTTTAACTCCTGAAACTTTAGATGATCTTGAAACTTTATTATTAAGAGCTGATGCAGGTATTGACTCCACTGATAAAGTAATGAATTCTTTAAGGAAGAAACTTAATGAAGAAGTAGTAGGAGGGGAAGAGGGAATAAAATTTTTAAAAGAAGAGTTAATATCAATTTTAGAAGAACCAATCAAAAATTCTGGTAAAAAAATTCTTGTTCCTCAAAAAGGAAAATTAAATATTTGGCTAATTGTTGGTGTTAATGGAGTTGGAAAAACAACTACTATTGGGAAATTAGCTCATCTATCGTCAAGAAGTAATTACAAAACTTTAATAGCCGCAGCAGATACATTTAGAGCCGCTGCAGTTGAACAATTAATGGTTTGGGGTAAAAGGAGTAATGTTGATGTTATTTCTAACCAATCTAAAAATGCAGATCCAGCAGCAGTAGTTTTTGATTCTATAAATTCAGCTTTAAAAAAAGGGACTGAGTTATTATTAGTTGATACTGCTGGTCGTTTACAAAATAAAAATAATTTAATGGACGAATTATCAAAAATTAGAAAAATAATAGATAAAAAAGTTCCTAATTCCAATGTCGAATCATTATTAGTGCTTGATGCAAGTCAAGGTCAGAATGGGTTAAAGCAAGCAAAAGGATTTGCAAAGTCTGCAAATCTTTCTGGAGCTATTATTACTAAATTAGACGGTTCCTCAAGAGGAGGTGTTTCTTTAGCTGTATCTTTGGAGGTTGATTTGCCTATAAGATTTATCGGGGCAGGCGAGGGGATGAGAGATTTAAGACCTTTTAATAGTTTTGAATTTATAGAAGCTTTGTTAGCAGATAAATGAATATTTAATGAATTTTTTTTAAAAAAATTTTTTTGTGTTAGAACTTATTTATATATAAATAAGTTTTTGAAAATTAATAAAAAAAATAAAAGTTTTAATAATGATCAAGATAAATTTTTAGATTTAATTGGATCCTTAACTTATTACTTGAAATTATTTTCTAGTTTAAAAAGATTTTTAGAATATGTTGCTTTGGTATCTAAATATTTTATTAATAATGAGTTCTCTTTGTTAATTCCACTAGACGAGAAAGGTCAAATATGGTCTGAGAATATTTATTTTTCTGATAAAAAGTTTAGAAATCAAACTATTTTAGATTTTCAAAATTGTTGTAATAAGAATGGCCTTTTAAATAATTTTAAATTAAAAAATAATAATATTTTTGAAATGTTTTTAGAAGAAAAATTTGATTCATTTACTTTTAAGACTTATAAAATAATTTCTAGGGGTAAATGTAGAGGTTTCTTTTATGTTTTTTATAAAAAATCTGATCTAGAAGCATTTGATTTAAATAATAAAAGAATTGAATTTTTAGGTAATTTGTTAGCTGTAGGAATTGAGAATTATCAATTATTAAAAATTCACAAAAAACATCAGAATATTGATAGAGAAATTTCAAGTGGTGCAGAAATACAATCAAGGTTATTACCAGATTTTTGCCCCAAAATATTTGGAGTAGATTTAGCTGCACATTGTAGACCTGCATTGCAGCTTGGAGGAGATTATTTTGATTTTATGTCTATAAAACCTAATGTCGGAGAACAAAGACGCGAACGAGGAAGATGGGCTTTAGTCATTGGAGATGTTATGGGGAAAGGAATTCCTGCTGGTTTATTAATGACAATGCTTAGAGGTATGCTAAGGGCAGAAGTTTTAACAGGCCTGCCTCCAGATAGAATACTTTATGATTTAAATCAACTTGCTATTTATGATTTGGATCAGTCTCATAGATTTGTTACATTATTTTATTCAGATTATGATCCAAGAACAAAAAAATTAAGATATTCTAATGCGGCTCATAACCCTCCACTTTTATGGCGTAACTCAACTCAAAAAATAATAAAATTAGATACTGAAGGTTATATTATTGGTCTTCAAAAGGACGCAGAATATAAATGCAGAGAAATACAATTAGAAAATTCTGATATGATTTTATATTATACTGATGGAATAACTGAGACCTCTAACTCTTCTGGCGAAAGATTTGGCGAGAATAACTTAATAAATACTTTTTCTAAATTATGTAAAAAGACATTGTCTTCTCAACATACCTTAAATGAAATTTTTAAAACATTAGATAAATTTACTGGCAATAAAAAAAGGTTAGATGACGATGCTTCAGTTGTAATTTTTAAAGTAGAGTAATGAATTAATGGCAGTTAGAAAAAAAAATGCTTTAGTAGATGTAACCAAGTTTAATTTCAATATGTCAAATGCCTGGAGTTCAAGGTTTAAAAGTAGTCTTAATCCATTTATACAAAAATTTAATGCATCTATTCAATTTGATAAAACTTTAATAATTGAAGATATTGACTGCTCAATTGCACATGCAAGGATGCTGGGTCATCAGGATATAATTACTAAGGGAGAATCTAAAATAATCATAGATGGTTTAAATCAAATAAAAAATGATTATCAAAATGGTATTTTTGAACCTGCTTATCCATCTGAGGATATTCATTATGCTATTGAAAATTTATTAATTAGTAAAATTGGAACTCTGGGGAAGAAATTACATACTGGTAGAAGTAGAAATGATCAAGTTGGTACTGATATAAGACTTTGGCTTAGAAAAAAAATTATTGAAATAGATGATTATCTGTTTTCTTTTCAAAAAACATTGCTAAATATTGCCCAAAAAAACATACATGTACTCATACCTGGATATACACATTTGCAAAGAGCTCAACCACTCCTATTATCCCATCATATCCTTGCTTATTTGGAAATGTTTCAGAGGGACAGGGATAGACTTAAAGAGATTTTAGATAGAGTGAACATATCACCTCTTGGCGCAGCTGCATTGGCGGGTACAAAAATTAATATTGATCGATATATGACAGCCAAAGAATTAGGCTTTAAAAAAATATATATGAATAGTATTGATGCAGTAAGTGATAGAGATTTTGCAATAGAATTTCTATCATCATCATCATTAATTATGACTCATTTAAGTCGTTTATCAGAAGAGATAATATTTTGGGTTACTGATGAATTTGCATTTGCGCAATTAACTGATAGTTGTGCAACTGGTAGTAGTTTAATGCCTCAGAAAAAAAATCCAGATGTTCCAGAACTAATTAGAGGCAAAACAGGAAGAGTTTTTGGGCATTTGCAAGGATTATTAACAACAGTAAAAGGCCTGCCCCTTGCATATAATAAGGACTTGCAAGAAGATAAAGAACCTATCTTTGATACAGCAAAAACAGTTTCTGATTGTTTAAGGGCTATTACAATATTATTTGAAGAAGGACTCAAATTTAATGAGGAAAATCTTATGCAATCTGTTGAACAAGATTTCTCTAATGCAACAGATATAGCTGATTATTTAGTGAATAAAGGTCTTGCTTTTAGAGAGGCGTACCAAATCGTTGGTAGTATTGTAATGTTTTGTGTATCTAAAAAAATATTATTCAAAGATCTTTCATTAAATGAGTTTAAGACATTTCATCAATCCTTTGATGAAGATATATATGAAAATATTTTGCCGAAAAATGTAGTTAATTCTCGAGATAGTGTTGGGGGTACTAGTTTTCAGCGTGTTAAAGGTGAATTACTGAGTTGGAAAAATAGATTATTAAACTAATCAATTTATATTCTTACAATTAGTTATATATTTAAGTAGTATAGTTTAATAGTTTAATCGCATTTAATGTGATTTAAATATAAGTTAATTTTAAGTTGATTTTAAAGTGAGTATTTTTGTTGGTAATTTACCATTCCGTGCAGAGCGTGAAGACGTACTTCAATTATTCACCCCATACGGTGAGGTAACTAATTGTTCTCTACCTCTTGAAAGAGATACTGGAAGAAAAAGAGGTTTTGCGTTTATTGAGATGGCTGATGAGGCTCTTGAGTCTAATGCTATAGAATCTTTGCAAGGTACTGAAATGATGGGTAGGCCATTACGAATAAACAAAGCAGAACCCAGAGGAAGTTCTCCAAGAAGGAACTTTAATAATGGTAATTCTCGTCCATATAATAATGGTGGCTATAATCAATCTCATAATAGTGGTTACAGAGATAGCAATAATCCCAGTGGATATAACGGAAACTCTTATAATTCAGGATACAATACAACAAAAAATCAAGGTTTAGATCAAAACTCTAATTATGTTAATAGAACTTCTGGAGCCAAAGGTTGGGAAGATAGGAGTTACGGTAATAATACTGAGAATTCTGAATATGAAAATGGTAGGAGTAGAAGAAGAAGAGGTGCCTCAAATGAATCTGATGTAAGTCAGGAAGATAGCTAATAGCCCATAGTTTTAAGCTCATTAGTTAGTTTTATTAGCATTTTTATATCTAAAGAATCTTTGATTGATAAGAAAGAAATCTTATTTCTCCATTTTTTTGCGTTCGGTATACTTTCTACAATATTTATCATATGTTTACATATATCCCATGATTTTTCTTTTTTTTGTATGTGACTGTCTATGTAGGGAATTAATGAAAAAATAATATCTGAAGCTTTCAAAGGTACAAACTTTTCTCCATATATTTTATTATCAATTCCACACCATCTTAAAGGATACTTATAAGCACTTCTGCCAATCATAATTCCATCAAAGATTTTTAACCCTTTTATACATTGATTTATATCTGTAAAACCGCCATTTATTTCTATGATCAGCGAAGGATTTTCATCTTTTAATTTTTTTACCATATCGTATCTAAGAGGAGGTATATTTCTGTTCTGTTTAGGATTTAAACCTTTTAAAAAAGCTTTTCTTGCATGAATGGTAAATCTATCTATACCTGTATTAGAAATTTGTCTGACAAAATTATTTAAATTTGAAAAACTATCATTATTATCTACTCCGATTCGATGCTTTATTGTTACCGGTAGAGTGCAATTATTTTTTAATGCTTCAATACATTTTGCAACTTTAGAGGGATAGTTCATTAGTGATGCCCCAAAATTTCCAGAGCATACTTTAGAACTTGGACATCCTACATTAAAGTTTATTTCATCATATCCCCAGTCTTGAGCCATTTTTGCTGCTTCTTTTAAGTGCTCTGGATTATCTCCACCAAATTGAATTGATATGGGATGTTCTTCTTTATTAAAATTTAGAAATTTCTCTCTGCGATCTGTGTAAATTAAACTTTGTGCAACAATCATTTCTGTATATAAGAGGGCTTTAGAGCTTATTTTTCTCATCATCATACGAAAATGCTTATCTGTACAATCCATCATCGGAGCGATACTGATTTTATGTAATTTGTTTATAGAATTAGGTATATCTTCAACCATATTCTTTAAAAATGAATCAGTTTCTTGGCAGGAGAATTTTTATTTTAATTCCTTTTGCAACTTTTTTAAAATTTGTTTTAAATCCTCTTAAGGTTTATGCCGCATCAAAAGAATTAAATGAGAATTGGTCTTTAACTAAAGATGAGTGGAAACAAAGATTATCACCTGAAAGTTATAAAATTTTGAGAGAGGAGGGCACTGAACGTCCTTTTAGTAGTGCTTTAAATAATGAAAAGAGAAAAGGAGTGTTTTACTGCGCAGGATGTAACTTAGCTTTGTTTTCATCCGATACAAAGTTTGATAGCGGAACTGGTTGGCCGAGTTTTTGGGATTCTCTTGAAAATGCAATTGCAACTAAAGTTGATTTTAAATTAATTGTTCCAAGAACTGAATATCATTGCATAAGATGTGGAGGACATCAAGGACATGTATTTAATGATGGTCCTAAGCCTACTGGTAAAAGGTATTGTAATAATGGATTGGCTTTGAATTTTAAACCTGAATAATTAGATTGGTGCGGGCTTCCGCAACTTGTTTTGTTTATTGTTTTCGTACAAAATAATTAAATATTTATTATTAATAATGATTGAAAATCAATCTGATAATTTAGAGAGTACTGAAAAAGTTGTAGAAGACAATTTTTCGGAAGATATTTCTAATTCTATTAATAAAGATGAGATTGATACGAATAAAAATGAAGAAGTTAATTCTGATGAAGCCAAAGAAAATTCTAGTAACTTAGAAGATACTTTAAACACTGTTGCTAGACTTGAACAGCTTGAAAAAGAACACCAAACTTTAAAGAATCAATATGCAAGAATTGCTGCAGATTTTGATAATTTTAGAAAAAGGCAATCTCGTGATCAAGATGATCTTAGGATACAGTTAATTTGTAAATCTTTGAGCGCAATCCTTCCTATAGTTGATAATTTTGAAAGAGCAAGACAGCAATTAAAACCAGAAAGTGAAGAAGCTCAAACTCTTCACAGAAGTTATCAAGGTTTATATAAACAACTTGTTGATGTTCTAAAGCAACAAGGAGTTGCACCTATGAGAGTATTGGGTCAACAATTTGATCCTAATTTGCATGAAGCTGTTCTCAGAGAACCAAGTGAAATAGAGAAAGAAGATATCATAATTGAAGAATTGCAGAGAGGATATCATTTAGATGGCAAGGTCTTAAGACATGCTTTAGTTAAAGTTTCAATGGGACCTGGACCAAACAATGTTTCACAAGAAGAAATAGAAAAGGATAAAGTTGAGGAGGATCTCGCTTCAAATGAAAATTTGACTGATGAGAAGTAACATTACCTACTTATTATTAAAAATTTTCTAATGGCTGATTTTTATCAATTACTTGGTGTTTCTAGGAATGCGGATGCTGATACTCTAAAAAGAGCCTATAGAAAATTAGCGAGACAATATCATCCTGATATCAATAAGGATCCAGGTGCTGAAGAAAAATTTAAAGAGATTGGTCGTGCTTATGAAGTTTTGGCTGATCCAGATACACGTGCAAGATATGATCAGTTTGGTGAGGCAGGGTTAGGTGGTGCTGCAGGCATGCCTGATATGGGAGATATGGGTGGTTTTGCAGATTTATTTGAGACTTTTTTTAATGGTTTTGGAGGTCAAGGTACTCAGAGCTCAAGGACTCAGAGGAGAGGGCCTCAGCAAGGTGATGATCTAAGATATGACTTAAGTATTGAATTTAAGCAGGCTATTTTTGGTGAACAAAGAGAAATAAAAATACCGCATTTAGAAACTTGTATTACATGCAAAGGAATTGGAGCTAAGCC
>Ga0160422_10000745_pt1 | contig 19917 bp, 18 predicted proteins | sample Fk160mmetaG_FD_108192 | JGI IMG/M metagenome (GOLD analysis project Ga0160422, IMG submission 108192) | Marine microbial communities from the Central Pacific Ocean - Fk160115 60m metaG | ecosystem: Environmental > Aquatic > Marine > Oceanic > Photic zone | place: The Central Pacific Ocean... | reverse complement strand
TCATTATTGGACAAATTGTTGGGCATGTCGTAAAAAAAAATTCAACCAAATAAACCTTCCCCTCAAAATCTTTATTGGATATGATTTCTCCTGCTTGATTGGTGAAGCGAAACGGCATAACCTTTTTGCGCTCGCCATTGATAATTAAATATGAAAGTGTGGTGATGTCTTTGGGTTGAGGCATTAGGTTTTGACTGCGACTTTCTGTTCTCTCAATATCACCCTTGCTAATGCGGTCAACAATTTTAGGAACAAAAATTATCCCAAATACCAATATGATAAAAGCAATACCAACATATGAATATTCTGTCTTTTTCATTGCTTTAAATCGTTGGCTCTTCGCATCGTTGAACTGAAATTTCCCTTTCGTTTTTGACGGTACTCAGTAAATAAAATACGTATATCGTCACTCATCTTATTTTTTAAATCAGAAACATCTAGAACATTGTAAGCAGCCATGGAGTAAACCGCTGAGCCTGCTTCAATCTCAGATTTTGTGCGATCGTCTAGTCTGCCTCTTTGATGCCTTTCTTTATCAACAATAAATACACTAGCTGAAGCTAGGTTTGTACTAAGAGGGCTTTCTATTTGAAGGCTTTTGTAGGCTTCGTTTATGGCATCATCAGACCCAAAAGCAAATTTCCAATATTCCAATGGCAGATAGGCATTGAGTTCTTTATTTAAATCCATGGATTGGCGCTTGGCCGAGTGAGGGGCCAAAGCCAATACCTGAAAGCGTTTAAATCCCAAGAATTTATCATAAATAAGTTCCTTTAAGTTAAGGGCTTTTGTAGCATCTTCCATGGGAGTCTTGCCAAAAAATGCAAGAACTGTGAGATGATTTTCCAAACGAACACTGTCGCCTTCCAATGTTTTGAAATTATAGAGTTCTGGAATGTTTTCCCTGACAACGTCCAAAGTTTCATAATTGTGCTTGGAGGGATATAAAAACAAAAGAAAGAATACCGGTAAAAAAAACAGGATTGATAATACCAGGGGCTTTTTAATTTTAGATATTGACATTTGGCAAAAATAAAAAAGACGGACTTAAACGTCCGTCTTCAAATTATAATATATTCTTAATTTTTATACTTGCTATTCCAAATGGACTCATTAAAGTTCTTGCGCATCATAAACAGCAGATAGAATGTAACGAAGACAAATGTCTTGATGTTAAAAATAAAAATCACCAATAACTGAGTGTCAGAAAAATCATTAAATAAGGCAGAGCCTATGGCCGTCGATAATAAACTTAAAATGATGGATGTAAAAATTAAAGTATTGATATTTTTAAATGGCCAAACCAATATCTTTCTGTAGGATTTTAAATCATCTCCCCATTTGTGGACTAAATAATAATAACCATTGCCAATGGGCACAAACAATAAGGGGTCCTCTTTGGTTTTTAACCTGAAAAGTTTGGAAGGCGCCATGATTTTAAAATCTTTCAATTGAATCTTGTGGTCGTTTTCAAGGTTTGGAATGATGCTGTAGAGCTCTTTGGGATATTCCCCTTTGAATAAATGGGTGTCCAAAAATCGAAGGCGATAGTTGATACATAACTTTTTGATAGAATCTATATGAAATATTTTATCGAAATCTAAGGCATCAAAAGTTAGAGTATTAACATAAGATTTGTTGGGGGTCTCAAGGGTAGATTTGATTCGAGACTTAACTGCTTCTTTCTGGTCAAAAATAGCTTGGATCATAACTTTCAGATCTTCGCTGCTAATGTGTTTGTCTCTGTCTTTTCTTAGGGTATTTTGGAGATTTAAATCGAACATTAGTATTGGATTTAGAATGCAAAATTAACTAATAAGGGCGAGCCTATAAACTCATTAACTAGTTTTAACACTTTTTTTTAAGTGGCTAAAATTAAGAATACTGATAGTGGGTTTTAAAAAAGTGGCTGGCTTTAAAAGTCTCTTTTGATAAAACCATCAGTATAGACCGATTCGATATAACCACCTTCTTGAAGTAAAATAAAAACTAGATAACAAATCAAAAAAACAGCAGTCCAGACTACCAAGCGCCTTAAAGATTTTGTTTCATCGCGCATATGCATAAAATCCCAAGTGATATAATAGGCTTTAACAACGGTTAGAACAATAAAGATTAAGTTCAGACTTTTTGTGTAAATAAATGGAGATAAAATAATATTTAAAAGCGTTGCACCAGGCCCACCTTCAAAAGCTTGGATTGAGGGCACCATTAAAATATCAGGCTTGTAGATTCCTAAAACCACTTCGACTGCAGTGATAACTGAAAGTAACAAAAGAACGCCCCATATTTTCTGGGTATTGGATTTGAATTTAATCAAGCCCCTAAAAATTTCTAATTTGTGTGCGTGTTCTGTCATTTTTAAAAGTTATATTTAAACGAGATAAAAGAAAGTAAATACAAAAACCCAAACTAAATCTACAAAGTGCCAATAAAGGCCTACTTTTTCAACCATTTCATAATTTTTCCGACGCTCATAAGTACCAATAATTACATTAAAAAAAATAATAATATTAATAACTACACCAGACAAGACGTGAAAACCGTGGAAACCTGTTATAAAAAAAAAGAAATCTGCAAATAGTGGTGTGCCATATTCATTGGCCTCTAAATTGGCGCCCTTAACATAGCGTTTTCCATTTGTTTTTAGCTGCCTCAAAGACTCTTCTCTTGATAATACCGTTTTTTCTCCCTCAGCATTGATAGTTTGAGTGCGAACTAGAATATTGGGATTGGATTCCAGTCCTTTATAAACATCGTTTACGGAATAGGTTGGTAGACTTCCTTCGCTTGTGAACCAAACTCCAGTTTTGCTCTCGTGTTGAGTGCGATCCGTGTAAGCAGCTACCGCAAATTCTTCAACAGAAACTCTTTTAAAGACATCTTCGCCACCAATTGTTTTATAGGTCCCAAATTGTAAAATATTCCCGCCTTTGGTCTGAACCGCTCCGTAGTCCCCTTGAATAAAGGTGGCCCACTCCCAAGCTTGAGAACCCACAAAAATAGCCCCACCTATGATGGTAAAAAACATATACCAAATCACTCTGGTTTTTTTCATTTGATGTCCTGCATCAACGGCCAATACCATAGTGACAGAAGACATGATCAAAACAAACGTCATAAATGCCACGTAAATCATGGGCAGTTCTTGACCGTGAAGAAACGGTACGTGAGTAAAGACCTCATCTGCAATAGGCCAATAGTCAATAAATTTAAATCTAGAAAAACCGTAAGCGGCCAAAAAACCAGAAAAAGTCAAGGCATCCGAAACAATAAAGAACCACATCATCATTTTCCCATAACTCGCTTTGAGTGGTCGGTTGCCACCACCCCAAGTAGTTTCCTCTGTACCTGTACTAACTGTTGTAGAATTCATAGTAGAAAAGTTGTTCTGAGTTCCGCAAAAATAATCAATTTATTTTGTTAAAGAAATATAAAAAGAAAAAGAGATACAACCATAAAATATCAATGAAATGCCAAAAGGTTGCCGCGAGTTCAAAACCTAGTATTTTTGATGGGCTGTAGGGGCTTTGTAAGTGGTTAATTATTGTCACGCTGAGGCTGATTAAACCCGCTACAACATGCAAGATATGGACGACCGCAATGACATAAATATAAGACATCGTTATATTGCTGGTTGGGCCCGTAAAATTGTAACCCGATGCAATAAGTTCATTAAACCCAGAAAACTGAGTAAATATAAATGCAAGACCCAATATAAAAGTTCCTATAAGTGTGGCTAAACTCAAAAAATACTGTTCTTTTTTTAGAGCCTTTTTGGATATAAAAAGTACGATACTGCTAGAAAAAATAATAAGTGTACTATAAGTGAAAGATACTGGTAATTTAAAATTGAAGAGCCAATCTTCACGCGTACTGCTTACAATAAAAGCACTTGTCAAGCCCCCAAATGACATGATAAGAGATGCAATGCCAAACCACAACATCATCTTTTTTGCACGGCCTTTTTTTTCTTTTGTAGTTCCTTGAGTTAAATCCATAACTTTTAAATAAATTTATCTAAAACATAAATGAGTTGCATGCTTATTAAATATACAATACTAACAGCCATCAATTTTTTTGCAGCGATATTTGTTTGATTTTTAAAAAGCTTAAATCCATAATATAAAAATCCCATGCCAATGACTAAAATTGGGAGTGCAGCATAAAGCGAAAGTTCTAAACTTCCTGTAAAACTAAAAATAGGAACCAAAGAAATTATAAGTGTCCAGCATATATATCCAATAATTTGAAGCGCTGTCCCTTTGTCCTTAGCTCCTGTTGGTAACATTTTAAAACCCGCTCTTTTATAATCTTCGTCTAGCATCCAGGCGATAGCCCAAAAATGAGGGAATTGCCAAAAAAACTGCATCATAAATAAGATTCCAGGTTCCAAATCAAAACGACCTGTAAAGGCGACCCAGCCCAGCATAAAAGGGATGGCGCCAGGGATGGCGCCAGCCAAAACAGAAAGTGCTGTTTTTTGTTTTAAGGGGGTGTATATGCTTGTATAAATAAAAATTGAAACGGCCGCAAACATGGCGGTGCGAGGATTAATATTGTATAAAATAGTCAACCCAATAATTGTGAGCAGTGTCCCTAGGATAAATGCGTTTGTAACTGAAATTCTACCCATTGGGAGGGGCCTATTTTTGGTGCGATCCATGATGGCGTCTAAATCTCTTTCGATAATTTGATTGAATACATTTGAAGCACCTACCATGCAATACCCTCCAACGGCGAGTAAAGAAAGAATAGAATAGTTAATGGTATCTGCAGCCAATAAATAACCGGCCAGGCAAGAGAAAACAACACTTAAGGACAAGCCCATTTTTGTAATTGTTTTGAAATCGCTCAAAAGACTTATAGAAACTTTAGAAGTAACAACATTTTGGGCCATAGCGTTGAAATCCAATTTTTAGATTCGCAAAGATAATTCTTAATTCTATCTAAATCAATATAAAACATTAAGAAAAAATTGAACAATTAGGCAAACCTTTAATTGATAAAGCGGTAGGTTGCTTTGACGAGAAAAATATTTTGAGGTTGTTGGTCTATGATACCAGTCTCAAAACCGTCAATGAGTTCAGTTTCTGTAGAAATATTGGTTCTTATCCCTTGAGACCACACCAAAAACAGTTCAGAGCCAGGAATGTATTCCCAGCGCAGAACCAAATTAGAGTTGAACTGAACCACTGAAAAGTCTGGATTTTGAATGTTATAATCTGTTTGGCCGTCCATATCATCGTCGAAATAATAATTGTCTTGATCAAATTGTATTTGCGATGGATCATATATTTGAAAACGGTCTTCTAAGCGGCTGGCTGTCGCATTAGTGACATATTTTAGATCTTTATACCGCCCTTTGGAAATAAATGGTTGGGCGTAATATTGGATGCTTAAATTAGGGTTTAAACTGTAATTGATGCGAAGCGTGGTGCGAAGCGTTTCTTGGTCAATACTCCCCAAAATATAACGTCTGTCATTCAAAAAATCTTTTTGGGAAATATATTGTGTTTTGTTGGGGCGTTTGGAAAACTCTGAGGATAATGAAAAGTTCAGAGCGGGCATCAATTGGTAATTTAAATCTAGTTCAAGTTTTAAAAAAGAAATATCGTTTTGTTTAGACTCTGAATGAATAACTCCAAACTTGGTGTAAAATTTTCTGCGTTCGTCGGATCTGTAGTATAGGGATTTAGAATTTTGTTCAGAAAAATGCCAACGAGGCCCGCCTCTAAGGGCCGAGTTGTCATAGATTCTAGGTTTGTGTGTAATCCATGAACTTATCCGTGAATTGTTTAAAAATCTGAGGCTCGTCCTCAATTGATATTGTGATCTGTTATGATTCCCTTCAAAGTCATAGGAGGCGAATTGACTGAGTTCTAAATTGATATTGCGAAAAACTGAAACAGGTTTAGCTGTTTTATATTCTAAGTTTAAAAATTGACGTTTTTCGTCGGCACGCCTTAAAAATCCTAGATCATTCAATTCAAGCTCTGGTGAAGACCATTTAAAACCCGTACTGTAATTTAGATTTTGGCCACCATCTTTACCAATTTCAACCATACCTCCAGTGCCTGTCAAAGATGTTCTGTTGGGATCGACCTGTACATGGGTTGCATCCACCCTGTTGAACAAATGTGTTAGATTTTCTTGAGTCGCAAGTATGGCTTCCGGGCTTCCTTTGACATGACTCAATACAATGTTAGACTGAAAGAAATAAGTTCTATTGTCCCATTGGTGTCTAAAATCGAAACCTCCAGTGTAGGCCGCTTGTCTAAGTTCAGAGTCCTTATCTGAAAGTGAACGGTTGGTGGCAGTGAAAATCCCCCCCACAAAAGTGTTTCGTTGGTTCATGTCTTTTTGAATACGGCCAACAAAATAATTTGAGAGGGGTTCAACAAGCGCATTTGAAATACTGTCATTGTAATTGATTTCTGCATATTCCTTTGAAGTAACGCTTTCCAAAACGCCAATAGACCAGCCGTTTTTGGTCTTGCCGCTAAATTTTGCAGCGCCAAGAATCGTGGTATTGGTCGGGCGATCCGCATAGGCTCCATCAGGGGTATCTGTATAAATTTGAGGGTTGCGTCCGATACGTCTTGAGAAAAATAAATTATTTCGATTGTCTGCAAAGCGATAATCAAAGATGTTTTTGTTCTCGACAAAAAAAGGCCTTTGTTCTCTGTTAAAAATTTCAAATCCATCCAAAGCAATCGCGGCAGGGTCCGCCTCTACTTGTCCAAAATCTGGATTGACAGTGAGGTCTATTGTCAGATCGTTAGTGATCCCTATTTTAGCGTCTAAACCAGCATTTAATTTAAAAGTACTTCCATCTCTGTAGGGATTTCCTACTTCAGCTTTGTAAGTCTCTTTTTGAGCCGCTAAAAAAGGCTGAATTTCGAGCTGTTTTTGAGCTTTCAATGCCCGCAATCCTCTTAACTCTCCCGCTTGACTGACCCAGCCCGCTGAACCCACTGGAATGCGGTTCCAAGCAGACAATTCATTTTCTTTAAACAAATTTCGAATGACATTCAAACCCCAAAGCTGTTCTTTGGCATTTCCAAACCGCAACTGGCTTAAAGGAATTTTCATTTCGGCAGACCAACCATTCTTTATAATTTGAGCCTTTGCACTCCAAATGGGATTCCAGCTGTCATCAAAATCATCTCCATTATTGGTGATAATTTCATCTCCGCGTACCCCAGCAGCAGTGACCGTAAACAAAAATGCGGTTCGCAAATCGTGGTAGCTGTCAATGAGCACATTGATGCGGTCACCTTCAAAACCATCCCTCCTTGAAAGCCGTTGGGTTATGCTATTTGGAGAAGAATCCAAAGCCAACAAAGCCACATACAAATACTTCTGGTCAAATAAAATTTTAAATTTTGTGTCTTCGGTTGGACTAGTGTTTTCGTCGGGGCTAACTTCAACAAAGTTTGAACCCCATTCTACTTTATCCCAAATACTATCGTCTAAAAAGCCATCCAATTTTGGAGCGTCCTGCGGGTTAATTTGTTTGGTGAAATATTGCTTTACGATTTCTTGTGAGTTTAAAGACAGAGAAAACAAAGCACACAAAAGCAAGGAGACTACACAACCTATTTTTTTCATTTTTCTTCTTCTTGTCTGCAAAAATTTTAAAACAGGCCCAAAAATATTAGACTCTAAACAAATCTTGGCTGCAATTTAGAAAAGTTTAACGACAAAAGGCCTCTAAACTAATGGAATGCCAATCAATCGCATTTTGGTTAAAAAAATAAGCTAAAATAGATTTTGTTAATAACAATTTATAATTGTAAGTTTGCAAACTCTTTTTTGGGAGAAGAATAATAATAAATACAACATATTAACGTGAACACTTTAAGTTACAAAACAATATCAGCTAACAAATCAACTCGCGAAAAAACATGGGTTTTAGTGGATGCTGATGGACAAACTTTGGGCCGATTGGCTTCAAGGGTCGCCATTTTGTTGAGAGGAAAGCATAAACCGAGCTTTACACCCCATGTGGATTGTGGAGATAATGTCATTGTGATCAACGCTGAGAAAATCAAATTGTCTGGAAACAAATGGGACGAAAAAACTTATATTCGTTACACAGGTTATCCTGGGGGTCAGCGCTCTTTAACGGCAACTGAACTATTTGCAAAAGACCCTGCCCGATTGGTTGAAAAGTCAATCAAAGGGATGCTACCAAAAAATAAATTAGGAGCTAGTTTATTCCGCAACCTCACTGTGGTTGTTGGGACCAGTCACGCTCATGAGGCTCAACAGCCAAAAACAATCAATCTAAACGCTATTAACTAATGGACGTCATTCACAAAATTGGTCGCAGAAAAACAGCGGTAGCGCGTGTTTATATTTCCAAAGGCAAGGGAAATATCACTGTTAATGATAAAGATTTTAAATCTTATTTCACCACCGGTACGCTTCAATACAAGGTTAATCAACCACTAGCCCTGACAGAAAACCTTGGTAATTTTGATATTAAAGTCAATGTTTATGGTGGAGGTGTTACTGGACAAGCAGAAGCCGTAAGGCTTGCTTTGTCGAGAGCCATGTGCGAACTCAACGAAGAAAACAGAATTATTTTAAAACAAGAAGGCTTACTCACTCGAGACCCGAGAATGGTAGAGCGTAAGAAATTTGGACAAAAGAAAGCGCGTAAGAAATTTCAATTTTCTAAGCGCTAATTTACATTTAATTATAAACCAGTTATTGTTGTCTATGACATCTAAAGTTGTCAAGATATAGTTTAGCATCTAAATGGACAAGGCCTAAGTTAGCCAATTGTTCATTGCTAATTCAACAGAACGTAAACTAATACAAAAATGGCTCAAGTAGAAGTAAAAGAACTCCTAGACAATGGTGTCCACTTCGGACACCTTACAAGAAAATGGGACCCAAATATGGCACCATTTATATACATGGAGCGCAATGGGATCCACATCATCAATTTATATAAAACCGCCGCAAAGCTGGAAGAAGCTTCCAAAGCGCTTGCAAAAATTGCCGCTTCTGGACGAAAAATCCTCTTTGTAGCTACAAAAAAACAAGCAAAAGATATCGTTGCTGAAAAAGCATCTGAAGCAAAAATGCCTTACATCACTGAGCGCTGGCCCGGTGGGATGTTGACAAATTTTGTGACCATCAGGAAGGCTGTAAAGAAAATGGCGGCAATCGATCGCATGAAAAAGGACGGTACCTTTAACACACTCTCAAAAAAAGAGCGTCTTCAGGTAGATCGATCAAGAGCGAAACTTGAAAAAAACCTAGGTTCGATTTCAGAAATGACACGACTTCCAGGCGCATTATTTGTTGTGGACATAAAGCGCGAACACATTGCCATCAAAGAAGCTCAAAAATTGAACATTCCAATTTTCGCAATGGTAGACACCAATTCAGACCCAAGACAGGTAGACTATGTCATTCCAGCGAATGACGATGCCTCGAAGTCCATCAATAAAATTATGTCTACTGTTTCGGAAGCCGTCATTGAAGGTTTGGGAGCAAGAAAAGCTGAAAAAGAAGGCAAGTCAGGCGAGGCCGAAACCAAGGCAAAAGCTCAGACCGAAGCCGCAGTGGCGACCGCTACTGTAGCAGAGACTGCCGCTAAAGAAGAAGAATAATTTTTACTGAAAATAATTACAAACTTTAAAGTCGTAGCATTTTTACTCTTTAAATTTTCCGACTTTCTTTAAAACTAATATCATGATAAAAGTTACTGCTGCTGAGGTAAATGAACTCAGGAAAGCCACTGGCGCTGGAATGATGGATTGTAAAAAAGCGCTTGTTGAAGCTAAAGGCGATTTTGATAAAGCCATCGACGTTCTAAGAAAAAAAGGACAAAAAGTAGCCGCAAAACGTGCGGACCGGGACTCCTCAGAAGGCGCTGCTATCGCCAAAGTAAATGCTAGTAATACAGTGGGGGTTGCAATTGTTTTGGGTTGTGAAACAGATTTTGTTGGAAAAAATGAAAACTTTTTAGCGCTTGCCAATGAATTTGCAGAAATCGCCTTAAATGCTGAGTCTAAAGAGGCCTTTTTAAATGCAGATTTTGGAGGAATGACCGTCGCCGAAAAGCTCATTGAGCAAACGGGGGTGATTGGAGAGAAACTTGACATTAAGTCCTTTGAAAAAGTTGAAGCCCCATTTGTTGGTGCTTATGTACACATCAATAAGATTGCAGCGGTTGTTGGGCTTTCTGACCGTGTAGATAATGCAGCGACCTTGGCTAAAGATTTAGCAATGCAAGTAGCATCTATGGGAGCGACCACTTTGTCTTATAAAGATTTTGATGCCGCTTACGTGGCTTCTGAAACGGAAGCGCGAATCGCTGTTATTGAAAAAGACAATATTGAGCTTGGTAGGTTGGGAAAAACTCTAAAAAATATCCCCAAATATATTTCAATGGCGCAACTGACTCCAGAGGTCCTAGCGCAAGCAGAATCCAATGCAAAATCTCAATTAAAAGCAGAAGGAAAACCCGAACAAATTTGGGACAAAATTTTACCTGGAAAAATGGAGCGTTTTATTTCTGATAATACATCCTTAGACAAAGAACAGTGTTTGTTGGACCAAGATTTTATCAAAGACGAAAAAAGCACTGTTGCGAAATATGTGGCCTCTTATGGATCTGTTGAAGTAACAGCATTCAAAAGAGTGACCCTGGGCTAAACTTTTTAGTTATAAAATACAAACCCTGTGTCATGACACAGGGTTTTTTTATTTGTAATTGTAGATTAGATGATAAACTTGCAACCTAAAATTTTTGATATATTGCTTATATTTGTTCAATAATCAAAAGACTTATGGCTTACAAACGCATTTTATTAAAACTCTCTGGTGAAGCCTTGATGGGTAATCGCCAATACGGGATTGACCCGCAGCGTCTTTCGGAGTATGCAAACGAAATCAAAGAAACAGTCACTCAAGGGATTCAAGTCGCCATCGTGATTGGGGGCGGGAATATTTTTAGAGGGGTTGCTGGTGCCAGCAATGGCATGGACCGTGTTCAAGGAGATCACATGGGGATGCTGGCCACTGTCATCAATGGTTTGGCACTTCAAAGTGCCTTAGAAAATAACGGCGTAGCGACCCGACTTCAGTCTGCCATAAAAATAAATGAAGTCGCAGAACCCTTTATTCGCAGGCGTGCCATAAGGCATTTGGAAAAGGGTCGAGTAGTTATTTTTGGTGGTGGCACTGGAAACCCTTACTTCACAACTGATTCTGCTGCCGTCTTAAGAGCCATTGAGATTGAGGCAGATGTTATTTTGAAGGGCACGCGTGTTGATGGTATTTATTCATCAGACCCTGAAAAAGATGCTTCGGCATCTAAATATAATGTCATCAGCTTTGACGATGTGCTCAAAAAAGGTTTAAAAGTTATGGATACCACTGCCTTTACATTGAGTCAAGAAAACGAATTGCCCATCATCGTTTTCGACATGAACAAAAAAGGAAATCTTAAAAAAATTATTTCTGGTGAACCAATTGGAACAACCGTAAGCTAATCTAAACGATATGAACGAAGAGATTGAATTTATTCTTGACAGTACAAAAGAAGCGATGGATAAAGCGCTGATTCACCTAGAAAAACAATTTGTAAACATTCGCGCAGGAAAAGCCAGCCCTTCCATGCTTGGTAGTGTTACTGTAGAGTATTATGGGACACAAACACCTTTAGCGCAAGTGGCCAATATCAATACACCCGACGGCAAAACCATCACTGTTCAGCCTTGGGAAAAAAGTATGCTACAAGACATTGAGCAAGCCATCATGGCTGCAAATTTAGGGTTCAACCCTATGAACAATGGAGAAAGCGTCATTATAAACGTACCGCCATTGACAGAAGAGCGTCGTAAAGAACTGGCCAAACAAGCAAAATCAGAGGCGGAAGATACCAAAATATCAATTAGAGGGTCCCGAAAAGAAGCTAATAATGAATTGAAAAAACTCGATACTATATCAGAAGATCTCAAAAAAAATACAGAAACTGACATCCAAGAAATGACCGATGGCTATATCAAAAAAGCCAACGCCTTGTTCAATACAAAAGAAAACGAAATTTTGACGGTTTGATATGAAGAACTGCCAAAAACAAATCATTTTATTTTTTTTGTGATTGTAGGCTGTTTTTGTTCTTAAAATCAAATGGTTTTATCTACCTTTAGCAACTTCAAAATTAGGTATGTTTAAACTTTTTTCAGCCCGCTTTTGGGATGCTTTGGCAAGCATTATCCTACGAAATCGATTGGCTATTTTACTCCTTATTGGATTGTGTACACTATTGATGACAACGCAATGGAGTAAAATGCGTTTTACCTATACTGAGGCCAATCTTTTACCAGACGACCACCCCATAAATTTAAAGTACAATGATTTTTTAGAAATCTTTGGAGAAGAGGGGAATTTAATTGTTTTAGGCGTTAAGGACAGTCTTCTCTTTTCAGTGGAAAACCTCAATGCGTGGAACAGGCTGTCAAAGTCTTTTGAAAACAACCCCTACGTTGAAACCGTCGTGACCCTTCAGGATCTAAAAAAACTAGTTAAAAATAAACAAAAACAACAGTTTGATTTTATCCCATTTATAAAGGATTCATTGAGAGCAGTTGAAGATCTTGGATTGCTTAAAAGTTCTTTGCTAAAAGATTTTCCTTTTTATGACAACGTGCTTTTTAATGAAGACGGTAAAGCCATACGTTCTGCCATATTTTTAAAAAAATCTATTGTAAACACCGCGGAGAGAAAAACCTTTATCGTTCAAGATCTGATTCCAAAAATAGACGCATTTGAAAATCGCTATAACATCGATGTGAGGGTGTCAGGAATGCCCTATGTCCGCACCCTAAATTCACAGAATATAATTGATGAAATTAAAGTTTTTATCATTGTTGCCATTTTAGTCACCTCCTTGATCTTCTTTTTCTTTTTTAGGTCTTATAGAGCGACATTTATCTCAATGTGTGTAGTCATTGTTGGGGTGATGTGGACTTTTGGTATTTTAGGTTCCTTAGAGTACGAGATTACCGTACTCACTGCTCTCATTCCACCCTTAATTATTGTCATTGGTGTTCCCAATTGTATCTTCCTCATAAATAAGTACCAGCATGAAGTGAACAAGCACGGCAATAAAGCAAAATCTTTACAGCGGGTCATTGCGAAAGTCGGTAACGCAACCCTTATGACCAATGCGACCACCGCATCTGGTTTTGCTACGTTTGTCATCACACAAAGCACCATGCTCACCGAGTTTGGGACCGTCGCATCCTTGAGCATCATGGTTATTTTTGTGTTGTGTCTATTTATTATACCGATCATTTATAGTTATATGCCAACTCCAAGAGAAAAACATTTAAAACACCTCAACAAACGCTGGATCAATAAGCTGGGAGACTGGATTGAGAAAACTGTCAAACAAAAAAATATTGCTATTTATATAATTTCAATATTGTTATTGGTTGTCAGTATTATTGGAATTTACCAAATCAAAACCTCGGGAAGTCTTTTAGAAGACATGCCGAAGAATGCAGAATTTTACAAAGACATTGAATTTTACGAAACTGAATTCAAGGGTGTAATGCCAATTGAAATTTTAATTAATACGAAGCGAAAAAAGGGGGTTTTAAAACCGGCTACCTTAAAAAAAATGAATGCCTTGGAAGCGCTTATTATTGACATTCCTGAGCTTTCGAATCCAGTTTCGGTTGTCAGCTTGGTAAAGTATTCCAAACAAGCATTTTATAATGGAAATCCAAAATATTACCAATTGCCCAGCGCTCAAGAAAATGGGTTTATTCTTTCCTATGCAAAAAATACTTCTAGTAATATGGGGTTACTGCAAAATTATATTGATTCCACAGGTCAATATGCCCGCATTACAACCTTTATAAAAAACTCAGGCATTGATCAGATGGATCAAATTGAAGAAACTTTAAATAAAGAAATTAAAAAACTTTTTGACCAAAACCGCTATGAGGTTTCCATTACTGGGAAAGCCTTTCTCTTTCAAAAAGGGACTAATTTTCTTATAAAGAATTTAATCTTATCACTTGCTTTGGCGATTTTGCTAATTTCACTTTTTATGGCATATATGTTCCGCTCTTTCCGTATGATCGTGATCTCATTGGTTCCCAATCTACTGCCGCTTTTGATCACTGCTGGCGTCATGGGTTATTTTGGAGTGTCTATAAAGCCCTCTACAATTCTCGTCTTTAGCATTGCCTTTGGAATTTCTGTAGATGATACCATCCATTTTTTAGCCAAATACCGTCAAGAGCTAATGGGCAGCCGATGGAGCATTAAAAAGTCTGTCTTTGCAGCACTCAGAGAAACAGGAGTAAGTATGTTTTACACATCCATTGTACTGTTCTTTGGATTTTCAGTTTTTATCACCTCTAACTTTGGAGGTACAGTTGCCTTGGGGGCTCTTATTTCTGGGACTTTATTGCTGGCCATGATGGCTAATTTACTGTTGCTTCCTGTCCTTCTGCTATCGTTGGAGCGCAACATCGCCAATAAAAAAGTTTTAAAAGAACCCCGACTTAAAATCATTCCTGATAAAATCAATTCTATTGAAGAAGATTGAACAATGCCTCTAAAGTTCTATATTTGTGACAAATTATATTCCAAAATGATCCTAAGCACAGTAGCAGAATTATTTTCCTTCGGCAAAAAGCAAACTGTTGTCGAAGTTAAAGGTTGGGTAAAATCTTTTAGAGCCAATCGTTTTATTGCCCTAAACGATGGATCAACTTTAAAGCCCCTACAATGTGTTTTAGATTTTGAAACGATGGATGCTGCGCTTCTCAAACGCCTCAGCGTTGGAGCTGCTGTGTACGTCAAAGGGGATCTCGTTGAAAGCCAAGGCAAGGGACAAACATTAGAAATACAAGTTTCCGAAATTGTTGTTTTGGGAGAGGCGGATCCAGAGCTAGTTTCCAAAACAATTTTACAACCAAAAAGACATTCCCTTGAATTTTTAAGAGAGCAAGCACACCTTCGTCCACGAACCAATACTTTTGGAGCCGTAATGCGTTTGCGTTCTTCACTCTCGTTCGCTATTCACCAATATTTTCATCAAAACGGCTTTAATTATATGCATGCCCCCATCATTACAGGTAGCGACGCGGAAGGGGCTGGGGAAATGTTTCGGGTGACTACTTTAGACCCCAAAAACCCACCCCTAACAGAGTCTGGAGCTGTAGATTACTCAAAAGATTTCTTTGGAAAAGAAACTAATTTAACGGTCTCTGGGCAGCTTGAAGCCGAGACTTATGCAATGGCTTTGGGAAAGGTCTATACTTTCGGGCCCACTTTTAGAGCTGAAAACTCAAACACTTCTAGACATCTTGCTGAATTTTGGATGATTGAACCAGAAGTTGCTTTTATGGACCTTGAGGGTAATATGGATTTAGCAGAAGATTTTTTAAAATCCGTGATTAGCTATATACTTGAGCACAACAGCGAAGACCTGAATTTTTTAGAAGAACGCTTAAAGCAAGAAGAAAAAACAAAACCCCAAAACGAGCGCAGCCCTATGCGTTTAACTGAAAAATTAAACTTTGTAATTGAAAATAATTTTAAACGAGTCAGTTACACAGAAGCCATTGATATTTTAAGAAATAGCAAACCAAACAAAAAGAAAAAATTTAAATTTCAAATTGATGAATGGGGGGCTGATTTGCAAAGTGAACACGAACGCTTCTTGGTAGAAAAATACTTTAAATGCCCAGTGATTTTATTTGATTATCCCGCCAATATCAAAGCCTTTTACATGCGGTTAAATGAGGACGAAAAGACCGTAAGAGCCATGGATATTTTATTTCCTGGAATCGGAGAAATCGTAGGGGGATCGCAGCGAGAAGAAAGGCTTGAAGTCCTCAAGGAAAAAATGGCAGCACTCGACATCTCAAAAGAGGAACTTTGGTGGTATCTAGACCTCAGAGCCTTTGGAACCGCGGTGCATTCAGGCTTTGGCTTGGGCTTTGAACGGTTGGTCATGTTTGCTACGGGAATGAATAATATCAGAGATGTGATTCCCTATCCTAGAACACCACAAAATGCAGACTTTTAAAATTCAAAAGGCAGCGCTTAAAAAAATTAAACAATGTTGCGTTTCAATATTCTAGATTGTTTTTTTTAAATTTATAAAAACCCAAACAAGCAATGCTAAAGCAATATTTACAATTTAAGCTTTCACAAAAACTGTCGCCACAACAGATTCAGTTGATGAAGCTGATTCAATTGCCGACTCAGGCGTTTGAAGAGCGGATCAAACAAGAGTTGGAAGAGAATATGGCTTTAGAACGAGGTAAAGAAGGTGAAAGAGAAGACTTTGAAACAGACTATGGCGATAATCATATTCAAGACAATGACCAAATCAATGCAAACGATATCAATGTGGATGATTATCTCAGCGATGATGAAATTCCAGATTATAGATTGCGGACAAACAATTACAGCGCTGAAGAAGACGACAAGTCCATCCCCTATGCTTCAGGAATCTCGTTTACTGAACAACTCACAGATCAACTCAATACATTTCCCCTTGAAGAAGAAAATTATTTAATTGCTAAGTTTCTAATTGGAAGTATAGACGACAGCGGTTATATTCGCAGGCCTCTACTAGATTTAGCGGACGATTTGGCCTTTACGCAGAATATCTATACAGATATTGAAACAATCGAACGAGCACTAAAAGTCGTTCAACAACTTGACCCAGCAGGTGTTGGTGCACGAGATCTTCAAGAATGTCTTTTAATTCAATTGAAAAGAAGGCCACAATCCCCAGATACTAAAATGGCTGCGCGTATCATTGAAAATGCATTTGAAAAATTTACTAAAAAACATTATTTAAAGCTTCAAAAAAAATTCAATATAAACGAAACACAACTCAAAGATGCGATTCAAGAAATTGAACGTTTAAATCCAAAACCCGGCAGTTCTTATACAAACAACTTAAGGTCCGCAGAGCACGTGGTGCCAGATTTTACCATTCAAATCGTTGAAGGAGAACTGAACCTCACGCTCAATGCTCGAAACTCTCCAGAACTTCACATTTCGAAATCCTACAATGAAATGCTTTTGGGTTATAAAGCATCAAAAGAAAAATCTAAAACGCAAAAAGAGGCGGTACAATTTATAAAGCAAAAGCTTGACGCTGCCAAATGGTTTATTGATGCCATTCGACAGCGTCAACAAACCCTTTATTTGACTATGAGTGCTATTATGCAATATCAAAAAGCTTATTTTTTATCGGGGGACGAAGAGCAGTTGCGACCAATGATTCTCAAAGACATTGCGGATGAAATTGAAATGGATATCTCTACAGTTTCCAGGGTTGCAAACAGCAAATACGTCAACACCCCCTATGGAACCAAACTCATCAAAGAATTCTTTAGCGAGTCCATGACCAATGATCAAGGTGAAGAAGTTTCGACTCGGGAAATCAAAAGTATTTTAAAAACCGTCATTATGGAGGAGGATAAGAAAAAGCCGCTCACGGATGAAAAACTCGCTAAAATATTGAAGGAAAAAGGCTATCCCATTGCGCGAAGAACTGTAGCGAAATACAGAGAACAGCTAGACTTTCCTGTCGCTAGGCTGCGAAAAGAAATTTAAACTATACTTTTTTAATGACATTGGTGACAATACCCCAAATAATAAAGTCATTTTCTGGAGTCACTTTTATGGGTTTGTAATGCTTGTTTTCGGGCTGCAACCAGACCTCATCGCCTACCACTTTAAGGCGTTTAACCGTAAATTCCCCATCTAAAAAACAAACTGCAATTCTATTGTGGGTGGGAGAAAGGCTGCGATCGATGACCAAAAGATCATTATCGTTAAGGCCCGCATCTATCATTGATTGGCCGCTTACGCGTGCAAAAAAAGTAGCCTCTTTATTCTTGATTAATTCTGAGTCTAACGACAAGCGCTCTTGTTTAAAATCATCTGCTGGTGAAGGAAATCCCGCTGAGATTCCCGTGTCAAAGTAGACAGCACCAAAGCTATTATCGGGAGGTTTTGGGATAAAGAATGTTAGTGGTTGTTTTGACATTTAACAGTAATTATATCGTTTAAATTGGTGGTGTACTGCGGTGATAAATGCAGCTGTCGCATTTTCCAGGTACGGCTTAAATCTTGATTGGCTAATTTTAATTTAGAGGTGCCATATTTGTTATTGATACGGTCCATGGCAGACATCAAGGGCTGGTGTCGGACATCTTCGTGATGAAATAGCTGCATTTGGCGGTTGTAAATCGGGATAATCCCCGTTAAGATAACCCCTGCTTTCTTATAATGTATGCCCTTTTTATAAAGAGAAGTAATGGCTTTGACGGCACAAGAGGTGAGAACCAAGCTCGAGTTTGTTGGGAATGGAATGCTGACCATCCTGCTAGCGCGATACTGTGGCTGCTGCGTTTTAAAGCGATCGCTTCGCAAAAATACAACCAGCATATGGCAACTTGAGTTTTGACGCCGAAGTTTTTCAGCACAACTGCTAGCAAATGTTGAGATACGCTCTTTTAAATCAGACAGTTCTGTGAGTGTTGTTTCAAAACTTCGGGTGGTGGCAATGGCGCGTTTATTTTTAATCTTTTCCATCTCTATTTTAGGGATGCCTTGAAGGTCTTTTTTAAGCCTCCACTGGGTAATGGAAAACGATTGACGCACCCAAAGATCCGGTAGTTGGGTGAAATCATAGGCGGTTTTACACTGTTTTTCTGCCAAACGCTTATGAAGGGCGTAGCCGATGCCCCAAACCTTTTCAATAGGGGTCCACTTCAGTGCTTTAAGACGCTTAACTTCCGTGTCAATAACATAAACGCCAGATGTTTCTTCTGGAAATTTCCGAGCGATTTTATTGGCCACTTTAGAAAGGGCTTTCGTAGGGGCAATACCGACGCAAGTTGGAATGCCTGTCCATTTTAAAATCCGCTCTCGAATAAGTTGCCCATAAGATTCCATATTGTAATTCTCAAAACCCTTGAACTCTAAAAAGGCCTCATCAATGCTGTAAACCTCAACATCAGGTGTAAATTGTTCTAAAATTCGCATGACACGATTACTCATATCGCCATACAACGGATAATTTGAAGAAAAGACCTCTACCTTATGCTGCCTAAAAAAAGATTTGTATTTGAACGCTGGCGCACCCATGGGAAGTCCCAAAGCCTTGGCTTCATCGCTGCGTGCAATAACACAGCCGTCATTGTTGGACAAAACAGCCAGAGGTGTGCCTTGCAAGCTAGGATTAAAGACTCGCTCACAAGATGCATAAAAATTATTACAATCGACCAACGCAAACATGATCCAAAGGTACCTTATTTCTGTTTTTTTTTAGTACAAATTGTAATTTATTTTAACTCAAAAAAACACTTTTAAAGCTGCTTTTAACATAATTAATGTGAGTTTTGTAGGCTGACGTTCTTGGATTTATATACCTTTGGGGCACAGATGAAAATTGCATTAAAATGAAAATAAAATTTAACCCATTTATCTTTTTAATAATTTTGGCGACACAATATGGCCAGGGACAAGCAGTTCAGTCCTTGGACTCCATCGTCATAAAATCTTCGAGAATTGATTTGCCTTTTAAAGAAAATTCAAGAACCCTGAATATCATTACCTCTGAGATCATTGAAGAAAGTCCAGCAACAAACTTGGCGGAGCTGTTACAACAAGAGGCGGGCATCGATATCCGGCGCCAAGGTATTTATGGCATGCAATCCGATTTGTACATTCGAGGAGGGGGGTTTGATCAAACTCTTTTACTGATTGATGGGATTAAAGTTGAGGATCCACAAACAGGCCATCACACATTAAATATCGCATTGCCTTTAGAAATTATCAAACGCGTTGAAATTATCAAAGGGCCTGCAGCAAGAATTTTTGGACAAAATGCTTTTA
>Ga0160422_10000743_pt1 | contig 19930 bp, 18 predicted proteins | sample Fk160mmetaG_FD_108192 | JGI IMG/M metagenome (GOLD analysis project Ga0160422, IMG submission 108192) | Marine microbial communities from the Central Pacific Ocean - Fk160115 60m metaG | ecosystem: Environmental > Aquatic > Marine > Oceanic > Photic zone | place: The Central Pacific Ocean... | reverse complement strand
CTTCTCTCCAGTAGATCTCCGTTGTGAACACTTGCAATATCGGCAAGGCTTGGAGAGCCCATCTGTTCCCAAATTGGAACAGCCCATGTTGGTAAACCTGAGTCGCTTGTCTTCTTCGCCATGATTGGACCTAACGGCGAGCGTTTTTTAACCTCGCTCTCAAAAACCAATATCAATTTCAAATCTAGGGTATGCATTATTCAAGTATAGTCTTCCAGCCAGCATTAGGGGATGTAATGAAAGTATCATGGCGCGCCTTGCCAACAGTCCTTACCAAAGAGGAGTTGCTAGACAAGGCATACGCTAGAGCAAAGAAGGCTGCTGACAGAGTTGACGACAGTGACCGAGTATTTCGGGTAAGGAAGCAACTTAACCGTATGATACAAACCGCAGCAGATATACTTGGTACCTATCTAATGGACACGGTTAATCAGTGGCCATCACTGGACCAATCACCCCAGTTTGATGTTTCAATGATAGATGCATGCGTTGGCTGTGATGATTACCGCCATCATCTCTCAATGTTGCAATGGGCTGCTAATCAGATTAGTAAAATTGCAACACAGAACACCCGTAAAATTACTCGGACAGGCAGAATCGAACTAATGCATGAAGCGCGTCGAGAGGCATATGGTAGGATATCTTCGATTGTCGGACGTATTGGTCCCTCACTGCAATGGCTAGGCGAGTCTAGAGAGATTCTGAAACGGCTTCCTAGTATCGACCAATTATCTCCTTGTATCGTAGTATGTGGGGCACCGAATGTAGGTAAGTCTGCATTTATCTCTGCTCTGAGTTCCGGTAATATGGAAGTAAATCACTATCCTTTTACCACCAAAAGAATTCACTTAGGTCACTTTACTTTCAGGCGCTTACAATATCAAATGGTTGACACTCCCGGACTTCTTGACCGTCCAATGCACAAGCGTAATGATATTGAAATGCAAGCAATTTCCGCCCTAGAAAATCTCGGCTCGCTAGTATTGTTTTTGATTGACGAAAGCGAGAATTGTGGTATGTCAATAGATGAACAGAATAATCTGTTGGAGGAGATTTTAGAATTGTTAGCCGAAACCACTGTCATGGTTATATCTACCAAGGCAGACATTCATGAGCAGAGGCCCGAGAATTGGGCTACCGTCAAAAGTGCTGAAGCGGAATATCTTGAGCTCGGGGAAGAACAATACGCTGAATTGCCATTGCTGATTGATAGTAATGGCTACATTACCATATCGGCATTAGAAAATGTTGGCCTTGAGGCGCTAAAGATGGAGATTGTTAGGATTGTCAAAGACAACACTCCAGTTGATCCTATGAATTTACCAGATGGTTGGTATCGAGCTGAATAATCACATCTGCTCCAACGGAGTAATACCAAGTCCAATCATACCTGACTTGAGTAATTTCGATGCGATTTCCGATATGGCGAAGAATGTATGATTAACTACACCATCTTTTATCACCTTACAATCACGATAAAAACCGTTGTAGTAATTGGCTAGGTTGAGTAGTTGAGTAGCAAACAGGTTTGGTCTGTTTTGGTCTACCGCCCGAGCAAGTACATCATTATGGCAGGCAATTATTCTTAGTAATTCGGACATGCTGTCAGGGATATTTGAGAGATTGAGGTCGTTCTTTTGGCTGATTTTGACGCCTAAATCTAGGCACTTTTTGGCTATAGAACGGCTTCTTGTATGGCTATACATAATAAATGGGGCAGAATCAGAATCAAACGATAAAGCCTCTTCCCAGCGGAAAGTAAAGCCCTTGTCTGGACTCACTTTGATTATGTTAAACCTAACTGCTGAAGTGCCTACTGCCTCGGCGATTTGACCAATTTGTTCTTCAGTATAGTCCGATCGAATTTCCCTTACAACTTGAGCAGCATGGGCTTTTGCCTCATCTAGTAGGTCGTCCATGAAAACAACATTGCCCTTTCGAGTAGACATTTTACCTTCTGGTAGTTTGATAAACGAATAAAACAAAACTTCTGGGTTTGGGTAGCCAAGTTCGGTAAGTGTTAGAGATACTTGTTTTGATTGTAGTTTGTGATCTTCACCAAGGATATTAATCAGATTTTCACACTGCTTAAATTTCCAAATATGGTAAGCAATATCGCGAGTTGCATAGAGCGAACTACCATCTCCACGGCGGTAGTAAAATTCGGTTTTACCTTTCAAACCCCTCGCTCCGAGGTCGAGATACTCTGCACCGTTATCTGCAACACCATGTATCTCTAGATTACTCAATTGTTGCATTATTTTGTCTACATCACCATTGGTAACGAATAAAGATTCCTTGGTAAACTCATCAAAACTGATGCCCAGCCGGCCAAGGGTTTCAAGCATACCGTCAAGTACTGGCTGATACGCATTCTCAAATGATTTTAGCACCCTGTCATCACCGTTTTCACTAGCATGAACCATGGCGGCGATTTCCTTTTCTATGTCATCCTTAATGTTATCATCATTTCTGAGAACTTGCGCCGCTTGATACCATCTAACTCTTTCATGGTCAGCCTTATTTTCCCAAGCCTCATTCAACTGTTCTCGGTCGGCAAGTATCTCTTCGACTCTATCTTTAGACAGGTTTGCTAAAGCCCATGCTAGCACAGCGACTTGTTTCCCCATGTCGTCAACATAATATTCTGCGCGTACATGATTACCGTGCAGCCTATGCAGACGCACCAAGGTATCCCCTAAAATGGCGTTTCTGGCTCTTCCAACATGGAACGGGCCATTTGGGTTAGCAGATGTGTGTTCGATTAACACCGACCTTTTATCAGAGGGGTATTTTCCCCCAGCATTGCCAATTCTAACCTGGCCGGACAAAATAAATTCAGCGAGCCACACTGAAGATGCTTTGAAATTGAGATATCCAGATGTTGAGTTAACTTCTGATAGTATTTCTGTGGTTTTGATAATTGATTGTAGTTTCTCAGCAATCAAGTTTGGTGCCATTCTCAACTGTTTGGCAAAGGCAAAACAGGGTAATGATAAATCACCCATTGTTCGCTCTCTTGAGGGAGCTATCATGGCTTTCCAATGGTCTCCTTTGACACCTAGTTCCGCTAGCGCAGGAGCCAAAACCTGTTCGACATGAGGTCTGATAATTTCCATAAAATCACATCACAGGATATCTCAAGATTGCCGCTAGGCCACCAAAACCTTGCATCAGTTGGGAGCCTTCCTCAGTGTCGGTAGAAATAAATGAAAGTTCTGAATTTCCTTTACCTGCCAGACCGCTCAATTCGTCAATCAACGAAATACTGCTTAATTCAGTAATCGCGTCACCCTTAGCATCGCATTGTGAGCAGGGCGGCAACTCCTGAGAACGGGTTAACGATATATTCCATTCGTGACCACAAGAATCACATTTTAGATTGACCGAATTTTTACGCATCCCCTCAGAAATCAATAGCGTATCGACAGCACCCATATCCAATGCTTTTTTGATCATCATCTCACCATAAGTCGCTTTAGGATGCGCTTTTACTAGTTCTTCCAGAAATCGATTCATTAGTTGACGCTCTGCATCTAATTCAATCTCACCCATTAAAGTTCCAGCATTGTCAACCAGTTCTCTGACACCGCTCTCATTGGAGTAGCCAACATCAAACGTAGTTTTGGCAATTTTCTTAGTAATTTCATGGTGAAAGTAATCATTCTTCACAACGAAGTCTTTGGTCGCACCTGGGCCACCGATAATCACTGCTTGGATATTCTCAAGATTAGGTAACCAGTAAGAACAGGCATGTTCCGTTGCGCGTTTGAAGAAATTATGGGCGGCTTCCTCAATCAGGCGCTCGAATCTTTGTGCTGATTGGCCTCCCTGACGGTGCTTACCCATAATGTTTGAAACTAAATGCTCTTGGACGTGAATTCTCTTTCCCGAGGCGATTCCATATGCCGCTTCAGCGCGATCTATCACAAACAGTGCGTAGGATTTTTTGTCGACTAACATGTCTTCAAGTTGGGTTAGTTCAAATGTCGAATCACAGCGGTATCTAAACGACAACAATTGCTGCGGAGGGTCGTCAACAACAACGTTTACCATCCGTGTTTTGTTGTTGCCAATGATAATTGCGCCAACGAACAGAGCAAGACCATTTTCACCAGGAGTCTTGAATCGATTTAGCGTCGATATTGCTGATTCAATTGCACCTTGAACATTTTTTCTGGTTCCTTTTGATTTGATATTAGCGGCTTGTCCATGTTCGTTTTGTAACATTGTTCTAGCATCGGAAATCTGCCGGTCTGGTGGGATAATGATTGTTACTAATTCGGTTCCAAAACCTTTCATCTCTCTTAATTCTTCAAGAGCAATCTTGAGTCTTAATCGCTTTGTTGCAACATCTGGGTCACCCGACATTAAGACTCCTCTAGCCACCGGGCACTGTGTGTAGCACTTGAAGCCTCGCTTTGTGGGTCTGGTAAATAGTGAATAAAGCAGATACATGGGTGAATTTGATGGTAGAGTCTAAGTGCTTGAACGCTAGCCAATAACCATGACACTGCCTCAGGTAATCGCACTCGGTGGCAGTCTGCTTCGGCCGGAAGAATCGCTGAACAGGAAAAGCTGGTTTGGTAAACTGCGCCAACTTGTGGTCCATATCGAGGGTAATTCGAGAAAATTAGGGATAGTAGTTGGCGGTGGCCTTCCGGCTCGTGAAGGCATCGATTTGGCTAAAGAATTCACCAGTAACCCAGATAAATTAGATGAAGTTGGAATTGCTGCAACTCGCCTTAATGCGACGATTATTCAACAGATTTTGCTAGATATCGGTTGTAATGTTGCGCCCATAATACCGCAAAATACTCAATCAGCAGCAGAATTTTTTGATCGCTATAACATAGTTGTAATGGGTGGGACAAAACCAGGTCACACTACAGACGCAGTTGCAGTTTCACTAGCTCGGGATTGCCAGGCTAGAGACTGTGTAATTGCTACCAATGTCAGCCATGTCTATGACAAAGACCCCAAAAAGTCAATTGAAGCAAAACCATTTTTTGAGATGAGTATAAATGAACTAATCGCCATAACGGGAACTGAAAGGCTGTCCCCCGGACAGTCGGCAGTTGTTGACCCGATTGCCGTAGGAATCGCAGCAAAACATCATATTAACATCGCAGTTTTAGATGGTCGAGATATCGATTTAGTTGAGTCTGCACTAGATGGTAAAGAGTTTCACGGTACTATAGTAAGGAGTTGATTACTTGGTGGACGTAAAGAAAATCAAAGAGAATGTGTCAAAGGTCACCAGCAAAATGTCGAGTGGGAAGTTGCCGAATCATAAACATTGTAGGATATGTGGAGTATCCATTTCCCCAAATGCAGATCCTAGGGTTTGTAAATCTCAGGAATGCATAGATCAGCATGAGAAAAACATGCGAAATGAAAAACAGATGAGGATATGGATGTTCATCTTTTTCGGAATATTTGCGTTTATTTTCCTTAGTTCGATTTTGCGTCAAATAGTCTGAAGCATTATTCTCTTAATCCTTCATTAATGACTCAGCAGCTTCCTCATCTATCCTTTGATTACCCACTGCCTTCAGACGGTCGCCTAACTTAAACAGAGCTTCGACCGCTTCGTCGATTGATTTGTTTTGCTTTAGAAAGCGGATAGTTGGCCATCCACAGTCAATAACTTCTGGGTCTACGGTATTTTCTTCAATCCACGCAGAGCAGGCAGAGCCGTGGCACAATGCACTGAAATTGTCTACATCAATCCAAAACGTACGTCTGCCACAAACTGGGCAGTCACGACACTCCATAGTCGACAGAATAGTCATGGCTTCTTCGCCAACAATATCTACATCCCAAACAACTACACTGCAACTCTCAAGTAACATCTGCTCACTCTTTTTCAAGAATGCTCGTAAAACCTGCCACGCGGTATCTTCGGTACTAAAACAACCCAATCCTATAGTGCCACCTGCTTCTTCAGTAACGGACGGAACAAATACTCTAGGAACAGGCTCGCCCATGGATGTCTTAAACCAATCAATTGTATCAATTCTCTTGTTCAAATGGCCATTCTGCCTCTACTATTGCTAGCCCACCTTCGTGCGGCAGCTTTGCTTCTGGCTTCTCTATTTTTATGGAAATCTTGCGAACGAGTTTATTCTGGGAGATAATTTCGAACATACGTTCTATCATTGTCTCCATTAATTTTATTGGCGGTGAGTTGGCAATAACATCATGCGCTACAACTTGTAAATCAGCATAATTCACCGTTTTTCGTAGGTTGTCAGCAAATTCCGTTGATTCTAATTCTACTGTTATGGAGACGATAAAAGGCTGCTTGTAGGAATGTTCAGCCTCATATGCACCATGCTTTCCGTACACGGTGAAATCTTGCATGGTTACCTTAAACATTTAATTCTCTTCCCTCTCATGAACCCAAATAAGGTGGTATCCAAACTGAGATTTTATTGGCTCTGAGGTGGTTGACAAGGGGATATTCCATACTGCGTCATCAAATTCTTTCACCATCATACCTTTCCTAAACCAACCCAAGTCACCACCTTTTTGAGATGATGGGCAAGTACTTTTCTTACGCGCCATTTTTTGGAACTCTTTCAGTTTGGAAATCTTCTGTTTTACTTGTATAGCCTCAGATTTGGAGTTTACAAGTATGTGCGATGCCCAGGCGCTCGGAGCCACCATGTCCTACCCTAGTCCAATACGTTATTGAATTTCACTGAATTAGGCGCTTTGAATTACTGACTGGCAGGTTAATACAAGTTACTTAAATGGTTTCAGAAACTTTCAGCAATAGTTCACCATATCCTCGCTAGTGCCTAGATAGGCATGATATTCTCAAGCAAATCCATAGTAGTAAGATCCTGTCCAGCCAGTTTTGACGCCGAGTTCATTGAAAAATGAACAACAATTTTTGGGGGTCGTACAGCGTTTAGTGATGCTGTTGGTTTTATATTACAGCGGTTTGCTGACATTAGATTTCATCGCCAGTCCACCGTTTGCCGATATTGTGCTCAATGTCTAGGTGGTCAAGGATTCTCGCCATAATAAAATCGATTAAGTCATCGATAGACTCTGGGTGATTGTAAAAGCCCGGTGACGCAGGAATTATTATTGAACCCCACATTGATAGTTTGGTCATATTTTCCAAATGCACTGTAGCATAGGGGGCTTCTCTGGGAACCAAGATGAGTTTACGTCGTTCCTTCATAGCCACTATAGCTGACCTCGTCACCAAATTGTCGCTAATTCCTGCGGCCATTTTACCGAGCGTTGTTCCAGAGCACGGGCATATGACCACAGCATCGATTTTCGCTGAACCTGATGCGGATTTACCACCAATGTTTTTCTCATCATCTAGCATAGCCCCTGTTTTGGCGGCTAATTCTTCTTTTGAGATGCTACACTCATGCTTGAGTGTTATCTCGCCGGCGTGGCTTACTACTAAGCGTGTTTGTCTGCCGCGCTCTTGTAGGATTTCGAGCAAGCGCTTACCGTAAATTGCGCCTGAAGCGCCGGTAATGGCTACAACGATTTCGCCCATGTCCAACCGACAGCATCAACTACTTTTATTCACTTGTTTTTACTTTAGTGCCGAGGTTAGTGATTTATCCAGTGCTTCAATGGCTAATTTAAACAACTTTGGTTCTATAGACCAAGCCACTCTAACCCAATTTTTCAATTCTTCGCTAAACATAGAGCATGGGACTGCCAACAAATCATTAGCCTTACAGTGGTGGTCAACAAAATACTCAGAGTCGATGTTGTTTGGTAGTTCGAAACATCCAAATACGCCTGCAGGTGGTTCGTTCCACGCAATACCATGGCGCGCTAGAACAGTCCTGAGTCGCGGTAAATTTTCCCTCCGATAATGGTCTATGGCCTCATCGACCTTTGATAAGTTCTGCAGTGTCGCAGTGCCGATTTTCATTGTTGGGCTCGCCATCACTCCGGAAAAGGTCATGAATATCCGCCGGGCGATGGAGATTGTTTTAGTGTCGGAAATAATCCAACCAAATCTAATGGCGCCCATAGAGTAAACCTTGGTCAGCGAATTTATCGATAGAATCTTATCACCGTAGGAATGGAATGAGCGATAATTATCTGTGTGTCGATAGGCGTCATTATATGCTTCATCAGCGATTACAATTACCTCATTTTGTCTGGCTTGCTCAATAATCCACTCCCGGTCTTGCAGATCAAGGTTCCAGCCAGATGGGTTTGAAATTGGAGTAACCATGATAATTTGCGATTGTTCAATTGCTTCACGCCATTCTTGGCGGTCAATCCGCCAACATCCTGAATCACTCTTTGGTGGATGTTTATTCATGCGTATTACCTTATCTGCCAAAATAAGTGCTGTCTGTGGTATTGGTGCGTACGTTGGTGATTCCACTGCAACAATTATCTCTTCGTCAACAGAATCTCGAATCATTGCGATAGCAGTAAGTAGGGCAATATTGATGCCCTGTGTAGCGCCATGGGTGATTAGGACATTATCAGCAGTAACATTTTCTCGTTCAGCAATAATTACTCTTGGATCGGTGACATCATTGATGTGTGGTTTGTTCAGCTCAGATATGCTTGCACCCAATAAATCTTCGAGGTGCCAATCATATTGCATGCCGCTGAAAGAAAGGTTGTGAGTCCTAGTTTCTTGCAATCTTGGTATATACCACTCGAGGTAATCTATCGGCGCAACGGAATTGGCCACCCCGTCCCGGTTAAATCTCGGCCAGTAGCGACTCATGTATGCTCCACAGGGTTTGTTCAATTATCTTTTTTCATGATGGTAATTATTTGATTATCCTTTCCCTATCTAAGCACTTCCCCATGTTTTCAAGTAATAATTGAATTACAAGTTCCTTATCTATGCTGTGACCTAGTTTTTCGAGACAGGTGGTTGTTGCTTCACCCAATCCGCAGCCCGATAGGTTCTCAACTCGTCCTGCTGGGGTGTTGATATTGATGGTTAAGCCATGTCTTGATGTCCACCTGAGGAACGATAATCCAATGCTGCATACTTTGTTATCGCCAACCCAAACTCCCTGCATTCTGTCGTCCTTGCGTGCAGGTATGCTCAAGTCTGTCAAGGTTCGAATCACCCAATCCTCAAGTTTGCCAATAACTGCTGTAACTGAGTCTTCGCCCGGCAAATCCCATTTGAAAATTGGATAGCATACAATTTGTCCTGGTCCATGCCATGTAAGACCACCGCCTCGATCTACCGGAAATGTCGGGTAAGTTGGTGGTGCTGTAATGCCGTCGTTTCTGGCACGTGGGCCGACAGTAACAATTTCTGGGTGCTCTAACAGCAATAATGTATCATGAATCTTATCCTCAATTCTAAGTCGTTGGAGTTCTTTCATTTGGTCAAGCGCCGCTTGATAATCAACAACACCCTCAAACCGAATATCGACGAATCTCTCCCCGGTCATGGCCATGCCAATCACCGGTTTATCATAGACTTAATCAAAAATCAAGTTCGGCAGATCTCACATCCGTCCTGCCGGCCTTATATGCTTCAATGGCTGCTTTAGCGATTGCTTTTGGGTCATTCACTACTTGTTTGTCAATTTTATCACCGTTAAACAAAGGGTCGCCAACCAAAACAGCATCCATTAATGACAAATTCTTGTGTGATGAGTCCTCACTTTGCCTAACAATCCTCTCCATGTCGTGAGTAAGCGCCTGAATTGCTTCCAGTTCGGCGGTTTTCCGCTCGAGTTCAGATTCAAGACTAGTAACTTGAATTCTAGTTTCGGTTAATTGGACTCGCAACAACTCAGACTCTACTCTAGTAGCGCGCATTTCATTGGCTAATTCCTGTAATACCTCTCTTGCCGATGTAGTCTTACTTGGAGTATTAGTAGCACTGTTCTGAACTCGGGATGGAGGTTTAACAACGTAGTTGGCAATAGACTCGCCTGAGTAACTTGCTGAGAGAAATCTCACTGCTGTATGGCCTGAGATATTGAAACCTAATGCCATAGCAGAAAATAAGATTGCTTCAGCATTATGTTTTTGACTAATTACTTGACGGGATTCCATGGCGTTCAACAGATCGAGGAAACTCATCATGGTAATAGCGGATATTAAGCCACAGAAAAGCAATATTACTGCTGAACGTCGCCTTTCACGATTGGTAGGCACAGATGATTCAACTGGCGGCGGCATCTGGATTCTACCTTCGATCACGCCTCTGGGGTCATTAGCCAAGTGTCGTATGACCGGTCGTAAATCTTCTTCGACATTTTTTAAACTGGCTATATGTAATCTATTTCTACGGCTGGCAAGCCTATAACCAGTGAGGATTACCAGGCTTCCAAAGATGTAACATAGCCAGAACCATGGCCCGTCTGGTGCAAATTCATGATTCAATTGTTGTCCAATATAGAAACCAGTTTCGACCTCATTATTTAGCAGAAATCCCGATAATTGATCTCCTATATTATTTGAGGTATAGTCAGCATAACTACACTGATGTTTATTTTTTTGTTTGGTCTTTTCACACTGTTCATGCTCATATTCAACAACTGCTTCCGAATATTGTATCAATACGCTAGAAGCAACAATCAGAATTGCCAAAATAATTGAATTGGCAATGAATATTTGGACTCCGCTAGGTGGCCTTGAAAGTGGTTGTGATTGATGATTAGGTCTGTTTGATTTAATTCTCCAAATTCGTAATCCACAGAGAAGAGCTATTATGGCGACAAAAATAACGAATTTATCGTAGGCTGAAACCGTAAAAAACCAACTCATATTATATCAAGAGTTTATTTGTTTTAGTTCGTATATAAAACAATGCTAAAATCGTCCAGATGAGCCAAACCCTCCACTGCCGCGTTCGGTTGAGGATAGTTCATCGTAGGTTTTTTCTTTAAACTCTACAAGAGGTACGGGTGAAAATAACAATTGGGCAATACGCTCTCCTTTCTGAATCAAAAATTCCTCACCTTGGCCTAACCAAGTTGCCAGCACCATTAATTCTCCACGGTAATCTGAATCAATAGTTCCTATCCCATTCGGCATTATCATCCCTTTTTTTCCTAAGGATGAGCGGCATCTGATTTGCCCCTCCCAGCCTTCTGGAATTGCTACTGCAAGCCCAGTTCTTATCATTGAACTGATGTTACGTTTGATGGCTATTTCATCCAATGCATACAAGTCCCAGCCTGCAGCTTGAGGTGAACCCTGAGTCGGTGTGATGGCATCTGGGTCGAGTTTGGCGAATTCGACAATCAATTTTTTTCTCATATGTCCTCCATTGATACTCGGTTATTGACAGTTACTAAGTAGAACTATACTTACTTAGTTCAGTGGAAACAAAGGAATAAAAGAGACGAAATTTTTTTTCACCAAAGTGACCCGCTATGATACTAATTTTTCAACAATGTCGCACAATAAACACAAAAACTCCACATCATCTCTTTAATTGTAAAACCTTGGTTTCCACAGGAAAGTTCGGAGGTAATATTATACACCTCTTTGGCGGAGGACAAACTCCAGCACGAATTAAGAATCTGGAGGTGAACGAATGGTAATTGACCACAATACAAAGAAAAGCGAAGAAGTAGAAATAGACCTATCACAAGAACACATCGAGCCAATGTTACAAGAGGCTCCCGAGAGATTTGTTTTATTCCCAATAGAACACTCTGATATTTGGGAGATGTATAAGTTACATGCAGCCTCATTCTGGACTGCAGAAGAGATTGATCTTGCTGAAGACGCAAAGGACTGGAAAGGACTGAATGATAATGAGCAACATTTCCTCAAGCACGTACTTGCCTTTTTTGCAGCCAGTGACGGTATTGTCAACGAGAATTTGGTGACTAACTTTGCCGATGAAGTTCAGTGGGCAGAGGCAAGATGCTTCTATGGTTTCCAGATTATGATGGAAAATATCCACGCTGAAACCTATTCTCTACTAATCGACACATACATTACTGATACTGATGAAAAGAATCACTTGTTCAATGCACTAGAGACTGTGCCATCAGTCCGTAAGAAAGGTGCATGGGCACTTAAGTGGCTATCTAGGAAAAAGGGGTCATTCGCTCAAAGACTCGTTGCATTTGCCGCAGTTGAAGGTATATTCTTTTCCGGTTCTTTCTGCGCCATATTTTGGCTCAAGAAGCGGGGCTTAATGCCAGGGCTCACGTTCTCCAACGAACTAATCTCTCGGGATGAAGGCCTTCACTGTGACTTTGCATGTTTGTTACACAGCAAACTGATTAAAGGCGCTGGGGAAAATGTAATCCACCGAATCATTGCAGAAGCTGTCGAAATTGAGATTGAGTTCGTGACTACTGCCCTGCCGGTTGAACTAATTGGGATGAATGCAGGTTTGATGAAGCAATACATTCAGTTTGTTGCGGACAGATTGCTAGTGTCTCTGAATGCATCCAAGCTCTACAACGTCGCTAACCCATTCCCATGGATGGAAATGATTTCCATGCAAGGAAAAACCAATTTCTTCGAGAAGCGTGTTGGCGAATACCAAAAGTCTGGTGTTAAAGATGGTGGAACCCTTGGAAGCGTCCAACAGCGTTTCTCTGTAGACGAAGACTTTTGAACCGTACTGTGGGAAGTAAAGATATTGCGGAAATTTACAACGTGACTCAGGGGGCCAAAGAATGACAATGCAGGTAGTAAACAGAAAAGGTGAGAGAGAAGATGTTAGGTTTGATGCAATATACGAAAAATTGTCTAGTTTAACGGAAGGCCTTGATACGAATTGGGTTGATGCCGCCAATCTCACCAAGTTGACCATCGAAGGTCTATATGATGGTGTGACTACTAGAGAGCTTGATCAACTCGCAGCAGAAACTGCAGCATCTTTGGCATCACACCATCCAGACTACAGCAAACTTGCAGCTCGAATCTGTGTCGATGATTTGCATCGCTCTACTAAGGACTGTTTCTCCGAAGTTGTCACTGATTTACGAGAATTCGTTGACCCTGAATCAGGTGAACATGCGCCGCTTATTTCCGAAGAAGTATATGATATCATTATGGCAAACAAAGAGAAGTTAGATTCTCACATTGATTACAGCCGAGACTTCAGTTACGACTACTTTGGTTTCAAAACCTTGGAAAGGTCATACTTACTAAAATTAAACGGCGAGGTTGCTGAGAGACCCCAGCACATGCTCATGAGGGTATCTGTAGGAATTCACCATGGAGATATTGAAAAGGCGTTGGAAACCTATGACTTGATGAGCCAAGGTTACTTTACTCACGCTACTCCAACATTGTTCAACTCAGGAACTCCAACCCCGCAAATGTCTTCCTGTTTCTTATTAACCATGCAAGAAGATTCCCTGGTTGGTATTTACGACACTCTCAAACAATGTGCCTTAATCTCAAAATCAGCTGGCGGCATCGGACTCTCTATTCACCACATAAGATCAAAGGGCTCCTACATCAAGGGAACCAATGGCGAAAGTAACGGTATTGTTCCAATGTTAAGAGTGTTCAATGACACCGCTCGATATGTCGACCAAGGCGGTGGCAAAAGAAAAGGTTCTATTGCAATTTATCTCGAACCTTGGCACCCTGACGTTATCCAGTTTCTTGACTTAAGAAAGAATCACGGTAAAGAAGAACTGCGCGCTAGAGACTTATTCTATGCATTGTGGACACCAGACTTATTCATGCAAAGGGTAGAACAAGGTGGAGATTGGTCATTTTTCTGCCCTAATGAATGCCCAGGATTGCAAGACGCTTACGGTGAAGAATTCAAGGAGCTGTACGAATCTTATGAGGCGCAAGGACTGGCTAGAGAAACAGTCCCTGCCAGATCTGTTTGGGACAAAGTTGTCGAAGCCCAGATAGAGACAGGAACGCCTTACATGCTTTACAAAGACTCAGCGAACATGAAATCTAACCAAAAGAATCTCGGAACCATTCGCTCATCAAACCTTTGCACAGAGATAATGGAGTATACCTCAAAGGATGAGGTTGCAGTTTGTAACTTAGCATCTATCGCACTGCCTAGGTTTGTAGACCCAGAGACCAAACAATTCGATTTCCAAAAGTTGTATGATGTGACTTATCACGTTACAGGTAATCTAAACAGAGTTATTGATGTAAATTACTACCCGGTTGAGGAAGCTAGAAATTCTAACATGCGACATCGACCAATAGGCTTGGGTGTTCAAGGATTAGCCGATGCATTTGCTATGATGGGGATGTATTTTGAATCAGACAGTGCTAAAGCATTGAATAAAGAAATATTTGAAACCATATACTTCGCATCATGCACTGCATCGAAGGATGCGGCAATCGTTAACGGACCATATTCAACCTTCGAGGGATCCCCCGCAAGCCAAGGACTACTACAATTTGATCTGTGGGGAATGAACGAGCACAGCGGACGCTGGGACTGGGACTCACTAAAAACTGAGATTGTTGAACACGGAATGAGGAACTCCCTGTTACTTGCCCCAATGCCAACAGCCAGCACCTCGCAAATTCTTGGAAACAACGAGTGCTTCGAGGCATTTACTTCAAATCTCTATGTCAGAAGAACCCTATCAGGCGAATTTGTCGTTACCAATAAATACTTGATTAATGATTTAATCAAACTAGATTTGTGGTCATTGGAAATGAAAGATGAAATATTGCGCCATAAGGGTTCGATTCAAGGCATACCAGGCATACCTGATCACATCAAGCAGATGTACAAAACAACTTGGGAAATAAAACAGAAAAATGTTATCGATATGGCGGCTGACAGAGGCGCATACATTGACCAAAGTCAGTCTATGAACATCCACATGATTGATGCCAATGCTGCAAAGGTAAGTTCAATGCACTTCTACGGTTGGAAAAAAGGTCTCAAAACCGGCATGTATTATCTGAGGACTAAGGCTGCTGCGGATGCAATCCAATTCACTGTTGAGCAAAAGAAAGCGCAAGATCAAACTGTTTCTGGCCTTGCTGACAGGGCTGAAGTCACTAGCATGGAAGCAGCAACGTGCAGCCTAGACGGCCCTGATGATTGCTTAAGTTGCGGTTCGTAACTAAACCGTTGATTCTTTTCCACACTGTGGGCAAGATATTCTTCCAGAATAACCGGTTGGAATAAGCAGCTGGTGACCACAATGAACACACTCGATTTGAGATTTACCACTACTGCCTCGGTTCAGCAACCTCTCGATAGCCGGTGGCCAACCCTCTCTCATCTCTTCGTCAGAGAACAGCAGCGGTATTGCGGCGACGCCAATTCCTAATAGTGTGCACATCATTGAAAATGGTATCATCATACCTCCGTCAGCAAGTGATACAGAAACAGGATTCAGATTGTCGCCGGTGAAGATAATGCTCAAAGTTCCCGAAAGTATGAAAGTGGCAATCGTGATGTAAATCCCGTTACGGTATTCTTGAGTTAGTAATATGCCACTGAAAATAAATAATGAGGCAATTATGAACGCTACCGGCGCTAATAACCAGCCTAGACTACCATCGCCAAACGCAGCAAAGCCTAGAGCCCAGAACATTCTAAACACACCATACAATATAATCACTGAGCCAACCGTTGAAGCAATTCCAGTATTGCGGCTAATAACAATACCTTGTGAGGACATCTTGCCATAAACAACCTGTGGAGCAACAGGCATCGAGCCAGGCATTTCAGTAATTGGTGTGCCAAAAGTTGTCGATGTATTCTCTTGTGTAGATTCATCATATTCCATTAGGCGAATGATGACTTCTTTTTTGTTGCCTGAAACTTTAAGTCCCCTGTCCTTGCATAAGGTCTTCAAATCTATTAGCGTCATTTCGTCGTATGACATAAACTTACTATCATTGAATTGAATATATAGTTATGGCCGGCAAGGATACCCAATTAGGCGGTATGGATAGCATGGCCAAGTGTGGCAAGAACTGCTTCGTGAGTCATTTCGGTCATCGTCGGATGGGCGTGTATAGTGGCAGCAATATCCTCTAGCAATGCCCCCATTTCCAATGCCAGTGTCCATTCACCAACGAGTTCACTGATATGTGTCCCGACACCTTGGATACCAAGAATACGATGATCGTCCTCACGCGCAACGACCCGCACGAAGCCACCTGTTTTTTCAGCTTCTTGAGTTAATGACCTACCATTAGCAGCCAAAGGGAATTTACCTACTATTACAGGGTGTCCAGCCGCCTTTGCTTCCTCAGGTGAGAGACCAACGCTGACAATCTCTGGTTCAGTGAATACGATAGCGGGCACTGCTACTGGGTCGTAAGCGCGTTTCTTACCGGCAATTATTTCAGCGACCATCTCACCTTGAAATGAGGCAACATGCGCTAACATTTCTCCAGCATTACAAACGTCACCAATGGCATAGACACCGCGCATGTTTGTTTCACACCGATTATTCACTTTGACAAACCCATGGTCATCCAGAGCCACACCTGTTGGTTCCAACGCTTGACTGTTGGGTTTTCTACCAACAGTGACCAGAATCTTGTCGGTAATTATTTCACTTGGCTTGGTATTTTCTTTAGCATCTTTTTCTACATAGAATAATTTTGTCCGTCCTTCTTCAGTCGCCTCACAGCCTTTGGCGAAAACTCCAGTGTGGACTTTTATCTTGTTTTTCTTAACAAATAGTTCCAGTGGTCGACGAAGTTCTTTATCAAAAATTGGCAGGATTGAATCCATTGCCTCCACAATAGTTACATCCGAACCAAGCATCTTGTAAGTTATACCCAGTTCTAAGCCAATGTAGCCGCCACCAACCACAACAACATGGTCTGGTAATTCACTAAGACCCAATGCTTCTCTCGATGATATGACGTTTTTATCAAATTTCATGAAAGGTAGTTCTACGGGCAGTGAACCATTTGCCAGAATTACATTCTCTCCTTCGATGATCATGGCATTTTTGCCAGTGCCAATCTTAACAGTCTTGGCGTCCTGAAATTCTGCCCAACCCTTTACCAACTCAACACCGGCGTTCTTTAGCAAGTGTTCAACGCCTTTGTTTAACTTGTCAACTATGTCATCTTTCCAACCAACCATTCCGGCCATATTCAGTTCTGCCGGGCCTGGGATAGAAATCCCCATGTGGCCGTCTTTGGCTGCGTGCTTTGCTAATTCGTGGAAACGATGCGCTGCATGAATTAGGGCTTTGCTTGGTATGCAACCCCTAATTAGGCAAGTTCCGCCTGCCCTCTCACCTTCAACAATAATTGTTGACAGTCCTAACTGTCCAGCTCTTATCGCCGCAACATAGCCGCCCGGTCCTGCTCCGATAACCAAAACTTGGCATTTTTTTGTCTGCATTATCTAACCTCACATGAAAATGGTTGCTGGATTTTCCAGCAATGTCTTAACTTTCTGGACCAGTGTTGCACCATCATGACCATCAACTACACGATGATCCCAAGACGATGATAGATTCATCATCCGTCTAACAACGATTTGACCATTTCTTACAACTGCTCGTTCTTTTGCGTTGTGAACTCCTAATATACCAACTTCAGGTTTATTGATTATCGGCGTTGCTCCTAATCCTCCGAGCTTGCCCAAACTCGTGATTGTGAAAGTCGATCCAGTTAATTCTTCAGCAGCTGCTTTACCTTCTCTGGTTGCGGAGGTTACTCTGACCATTTCGACCGCAGACTGCCAGATATCCATCGCTTCTACGTGCTTTACCACTGGAACGTAAAGGCCACGGTCAGTTTGGGTTGCTATTCCCAAGTGTATTGCTTGGTGGCGGGTGACGATGTTGGCTTCATCGTCAAACAGTGCATTGCATTCTGGGCTTTCATGGAGTGCTTTTACAAGTGCTTGCATAATGAATGGTAGATAGGTGAGTTTTGGCGCCTCTTCAGGTCTTGTGGCATTCAGATGTTGACGTAGTTCCTCTAGCGCAGTAATGTCAACTTCTTCAAAATATGAAAAATGAGCAATCGAACTGTAAGATGCCATCATGCTATCAGCAATTTTTCTTCGTAGGCCAATAACTTTGATTTCCTCAGTTCCGGTTAGTTTTGATTTCGATTTGGCACCGACCGGAGCAAATGTAGTTGCTCCAGCAGCTCCGCCAGCAATGTGGCGGTCTAAATCGGCATGACTTATTCTACCGCCTGGCCCGGAACCGGCGACTAATTGCAGATCGACATTAGCTTCTCTGGCTCGCTGTCTTACTGCTGGGCTAGCCAGTGCTTTGGTCCCCGCTGCTCTGGTAACGGGGGTAACTGTTGCAGGTGGATCTGGGACGGGTTCTGGAACCGGTTCTGGTTTGCTTTCAACCGGTTCAGGTTGCTTTTTGCTAGCAGGTTGAGACTCTTCTTTTTTCGGTTTTACCTCCTCAGTGGTTGTTGAGGTATTTCCATCTCCATCAACCTCGAATTCAATACATACTTCACCAACCGGGAGAATATCACCTGGCTCACCAATTATCTTTGATACTTTGCCATCAACTGGAGATGGGATCTCGACTGTGGCTTTGTCAGTCATTACCGAAAGAATAGGGTCATCTTCTTTGACTGTATCACCAACAGCCACCATCCATTCAACGACTTCTCCCTCAACGACTCCTTCTCCAATATCAGGTAGTTTAAACGCATATATTCCCATGTTTATTCCTCTTGTGTTTTCTTTATTGCATCAGCAATTCTCTCCGGGCTGGGCAGGTAATCCCATTCGGTTGTGTGTGGGAATGGTGTATCCCAGCCAGTAACTCGAATTATAGGAGCTTCAAGATGATAGAAGCACCGCTCTTGGATTGACGCACTCATCTCTGCTCCAAATCCACTAGTTTTGGGTGCCTCATGGACAATCACACATCTACCAGTTTTCTTGATTGAGTTCACCACGGTATCTCTGTCCCAAGGTACTAGTGTTTGTAGGTCGATTAAATCACAGTCGAAGCCAGAATCTTTGATGGCTTGCTCTGCGACATGGACCATAGCACCCCATGAGATTACTGTGCATGAATTTCCTTCCATCACTACTCTTGCCTCTTCTAATGGTATAGAGTAATATTCTTCGGGAACTTCACCATCTGGGTGACTATTCCATGTCGGAACTTTGTGCGGGTCACCGTAGAATGGACCACGGTAACAACGCTTAGGTTCGAAGAAGATAACTGGGTCGTTAGACTCTATTGCCGATGTCAACAGGCCTTTGGCATTGTAGGGATTAGAGCAGTAAACCACCTTCAATCCAGGTGTATGGGTGAATTGCGCTTCCGGAGATTGAGAGTGGTGGTGTCCTCCTTTGATACCTCCACCAGCAGGTGTCCTAAATGTGACTGGAGTTGAGAACTCCCCACCAGATCGGTGTCTCAACTTGGCAATTTCATTCACTATTTGGTCATAAGCAGGGAAGATATAATCGGCAAATTGGATTTCTGCGACCGGTCTCAAGCCGTTTATACCCATGCCCATTGCAATCGCGGCAATTCCGCCCTCTGCTAGGGGAGAATCGAAAACTCGATGGGCGCCAAACTTTGTTTGTAATCCGGCAGTAACCCGAAATACGCCGCCAAAATAGCCGACATCTTCGCCAAAAATCACAACATTTTCGTCGCGCTCTAATTGATGCTCGAGTGCAGAATTAAGTGCTGCTATCATATTCATTTTAACCATGATACCACCTATTTGCCTAATTCCTCGCGTTGTTCTTGGACATGCCAAGGCACGGTCTCGTATACTTCGGTAAATATTGTCGAGGCAGGGGGATAAGGTCCACTAGCAAGGTCACCAAATTCGCATGCTGCTTTGTATGCAGCCATAACCTCGTCATCGATTTTCTGTTCCAGCTTTTCATGTCGTTGCTTATCCCAGTTACCTGATTTGATGAGGTAATCTTTCAAGCGCTCAACAGGGTCACCACCCGGCCAGCATTTGAATTCGTCATCTGGGCGATAGGCTGATGGGTCATCAGAAGATGAATGGGCTCCGGCTCGGTAGGTGTAAACTTCAATGTGAG
>Ga0160422_10000742_pt1 | contig 19938 bp, 19 predicted proteins | sample Fk160mmetaG_FD_108192 | JGI IMG/M metagenome (GOLD analysis project Ga0160422, IMG submission 108192) | Marine microbial communities from the Central Pacific Ocean - Fk160115 60m metaG | ecosystem: Environmental > Aquatic > Marine > Oceanic > Photic zone | place: The Central Pacific Ocean... | reverse complement strand
TTTTAAGTAGTATTTTATTAATTATTATAATTTTGCTTCAAAAATCAAAAAGTGAAGGATTAGGCCTAGCATTTGGCTCTAGTACTGGAGAATCACTCTTTGGAGCAAGAGCTGGAAACGTATTATCTAAAGCTACAGTTACTTTAACTATTATTTTTTTATCTACTGCTTTGTTATTAGGCATAATTTTTTCAAAGCAAGACAAATCAGTTATGACAGATATTAATGAAGATAATATTAATTCCTTACCAATTGATAATACTGATTTACCCAGTAATAATTAATATTTTGATGAATAATTTACTACTAATGATTAAAGTAAACATACGATTTATTTCCATATTATTATTTTTTTTTTCCGTTAATGGTTGTTCTCAAAATTCTTCTCTAAATAATCAAGATGAGTTAATAAGTTACTCAAGAACCTCTAGAATAAGAGGATTAGATCCAGCTAAATCCGGAGAGGTTTCATCATCATTAGCAATTTCTAAAATTTATGAAGGTTTACTTCAATATGATTATTTAGCGAGACCATATAAAGTTATTCCTTTGCTTGCGAAAGAAATGCCAACTATAACCAATGATGGTTTAACATATATATTTAAATTAAGAAAAGGTATTTTTTTTCAAGATAACCCATGTTTTATAAATGGAAAAGGTAGAGAATTAACAGCGCATGATTTTGTTTATTCAATTAAAAGAGTTGCTGATGTTAAAAATAGTTCCTCGGGATATTGGGCATTTGATGGAAGAATAGAAGGATTAGATAATTTTAGGATTGAATCATCTAAAAGTAAGGTTACTGATTATTCGCTAGATGTTGACGGATTAAAAGCTATTGATGATTATACTCTACAAATAAAACTTACTTCTCCGTATCCTCAATTACTTTATATTTTAACTATGCATTATTCATATGCAGTTCCTTTTGAAGCTGTAGATTATTATGGTAATTCATTTGTTAATAATCCTGTTGGAAGCGGTCCATATATTTTAGATAAATGGAAAAGAAATTCACGTATAGAATTTATTCGAAATCCCAAATGGAATGAAACTAATAGAAAAGATTATTATCCATCATTTGCTTCAAAAAATCAAATAAATAGAGGTTTGCTTAATGATAAAAATAAGGAATTACCATTTGTCGATAAAATCATACAGTATGTAATTGATGATGATACAACTCAATGGATGATGTTTTTATCTGGGCAGTTAGATTCATCCAGCATATCTAGAGATAATTGGGATGTAGTTATTAATCCTGACAAGTTATTAACAAAAAATTTAATAGATAAAAAAATTAAATTAACAAGCTCACCTACGTTAACAATTTCTTATTTAGGATTTAATTGGGATGATCCCATTGTTGGAGATTTTGGATCAGAAGATCAAAAGATAAGGAATAGAAAGTTAAGACAAGCCTTAAGTTGTGCATATGATTTTAATAGAATGAATAAATTTATGAATAACAGATTATTTCCAATTAATGGACCAATTCCAAAGCCTTTGAATGGTTATCTTAAAGAAGATTCGCCGTTTGAGTTTAATTTAGAAAAATCAAAAAAATTATTAAGTGAAGCTGGTTATCCAAATGGTATTAATCCAAAAACTGGAAGAAGGCTAGAATTAACAATAGATGTAGGAAGCAAAGGAACTGGTGACACAAAACAAATGCTTGATTTAATGAGTGATATGTTTGATAGGATTGGAATAAAATTAATTCCTTCATTTAATACATGGCCTGCATTCATTGAAAAGTTGAACAGAAGACAAGCTCAAATATATCAATTAGGGTGGGTTGCTGATTATCCAGATGCTGAAAATTTTTTACAATTATTCTACAGTTTTAATGAATCGCCTGGTCCTAATCACTCTAACTATAGAAATAGGGAATTTGACCAATTATACGAGTCCATTAAACCTATGCATGATTCTCCCGAAAGAACAGAAATTTTAAATAAAATGTCTAATATTATTATTAATGATTCCCCATGGATATTTTTATATCAGCCTTTGAGTTTTGGATTAATTCATAATTGGGTAGAAAATTATGAATATCATGCTTTTCCCTATGGAATGGGTAAATATAGAAATATAAATAAAGAAAAAAGATTATCTTGGAACAGGTTTATTAAGTAAAAAAATTATGGTAAATTATATATTTAGAAGAATATTTCAAATGGTACCGACAGTGTTAGGAGTTATTTTTCTAACTTTTATTCTATTTAATATTGTTCCAAATGACTTAGCAGCAATATCTTTAGGAAAAAATGTAACCCCTGAAATGCTAGAACGTTTTGATGAAGTAAGAGGACTAAATTTGCCTTTATTTTTTGGTAAAAAAGCTACTACAAGATCGATGAATGATCAGAATTTTTCTAAAGGTATGTATGACTGGAGAGGGGATAATATTTCATACAATTTAAATGGAAATTATATAAGTACAAATTTCAAATATAATTTTAATCCTCTTTCGTTTAAACTAAATGAATCATATGCATATGAATGGACTGGAATAGCTAGAGGAAATGGTATAATCGCTGGAAATGAATTTAATTCTGAAACTTGGAATAATTTCAAAATTATATCTAGTAATAAAGATAGTGAAGTTTTTTTTGGTAATATTGATTTTAAAAAAATTAAAATTAGAAAAATCATTAATAACCCATTTAATTCTCAGTTATTCTTTTATTTTAGACAATTATCTAATGCTGATTTTGGTTATTCAGAGAGTTTTAAGCAACCAGTAACCAAATTAATATCAGATGGTATTTGGCCTTCTTTAAGTTTAACAATTCCAATTTTTTTTATTGGATTATTTATTTCAATTTTTCTTTCACTGATTTGTGCATTATATAGAAATAAATTTATAGATAGGTTTTTTGTTATTTTATCTGTTGCATTAATGAGTATTAATTATGTTGTTTATATTGTTGCTGGGCAATACTTGTTAGGCTTTAAGATGAATATATTTCCTGTATGGGGATATGAATCGTTATCATATTTATTTTTACCTGTTTTAATTGGTGTAATTAGTGGATTAGGTTCGAATATAAGGTTTTATCGAACAATTATGTTAGATGAAATGTATAAAGATTATGTAAGAACCGCATATTCAAAAGGAGCATCTAAATTTAGAGTACTATTTAAGCATATTTTAAAAAATGCTTCTATACCAATAATCACAAATGTAGTGATTGCAATACCATTTTTATATACAGGTTCATTATTGTTAGAAAATTTCTTTGGAATACCTGGACTTGGATATCTTGGTATAAACGCTATTTTATCTGCAGATATTGATGTTGTGCGTGCATTAGTTTTAATTGGCTCACTGTTATTTGTATTATCAAATTTATTGACTGATATTTGTTACGCATTAGTTGACCCTAGAGTGAGATTAAGATAATGAAGAAATTTCGATCAACAGGTTTATGGGATGATGCTTTTAAGAGATTGAAGAAGGATAATATTGCGATGATATCGTTATTTATTGTGATTTTTTTTACATTTTTGGCTATTTATGGAGAGTTAGTATATCAATATCATGAAGCTCTTGATTTAACTCCTAATTATCAAAAAACAAATTTAGAAATCGCATACACTTCACCTAATATGAATCATTTAATGGGTACTGATGGCTTAGGAAGAGATGTAATGGGAAGATTAGTTCAAGGAGTTAGAATTGCTTATAAAGTTGGCATAATAACGTCTTTAATTGCTATTCCAATTGGTGTTATTTTAGGATGTCTAGCTGGATATTATGGAGGGAAAATAGATGATTTTATTGTGTGGTTTTATTCTACAGTTGCTTCAATGCCAGGTTTGCTATTTATTTTAGCAATAGCAATGATTTTTAAAGGTCAAGGTTTGTTGGGAATTTACTTGGGAATAGGTCTAACAACATGGGTTGGATTGTGTCGATTGATTAGAGGAGAGGTTTTAAAACATAAAGAATTAACATATGTTCAGTCAGCAAAAGTCTTAGGAATTAGTTCTTCAAAAATTATGTTTAAACATATTCTTCCAAATATTTTCCATATAATAATTGTTACATTTACATTAAGATTTCCAGCTGCAGTTGGAACAGAAGTTATAATGAGTTATTTAGGAATAGGTGTTCAAAATCAACCATCTTGGGGGTTAATGATAGAATCTGCAAGAATGAGATTATGGCAAGGAATGTGGTGGGAAATGACATTTGTAACCATTGCGTTATTTTTATTAGTTTTATCTTTCAATTTATTAGGTGATTCACTTCGAGATGCTCTTGATCCCAAACTTAAAGATTAATTATGAATCAAGAAAATTTATTAAATATAAAAAATTTAAAAGTTTATTTTAATTCAGATAATAATATTATTAAAGCTGTTGATGATATATCCTTTACCGTTAACAAAGGTGAAATTGTTTCATTGGTTGGAGAAAGCGGAAGCGGTAAAAGCATAAGCGCTTTATCAATTACAAAATTAACACCCCAATCAGCTAAATATTTAAATGGTGAAATAATCTATGATAATATAGATATTCTTAGGTTATCAGATAATAACCTTAGAAAAATTAGAGGAAACAGTATTGGATATATTTTTCAAGAGCCTATGACGTCATTTAATCCAGTCCTAAAAATAAAAGATCAAATCCAAGAAGCTATTTCAATGCATAATGGGAATAAGGTCATTAACATTGATTTTCTTTTATCAAAAGTTCAACTACCATCAAGAATTAAAAATTCTTATCCACATGAAATGAGTGGAGGTCAATTACAGCGCTGTATGATAGCAATGGCTCTTGCATGTTCTCCAAAATTACTCATAGCAGATGAACCCACAACTGCCCTAGATGTAACTATTCAGAAAGAAATATTAGATCTTTTAAATAGTTTAAAGAAAACAGAAGGATTATCTATATTACTAATTACTCATAATTTTGGCGTTGTATCAGAAATTGCAGATAGAGTTTATGTTATGCAAAATGGAAAGATTATTGAATCAGGAAATACAAATGAAATATTATATTTTCCAAAAAATGAATATACTAAAAAATTAATTAGTGCAGTTCCAAGGATGTAAAGTTATTGTTATGGTTTTGTTAGAATTAAAAAATTTAAATGTATCTTATGGTTCCAAAAAAAATATAGTAAACGCAGTTAAAAATGTATCACTTACAATCAATGAAGGTGACATTTATGGTTTGGTTGGAGAAAGTGGATGTGGAAAAAGTACTATTGGTAAATCAATAGTTAATTTATTAAAGCCAAATTCTGGTTCTATTCTTTATAACGGAAAAGACTATGATTCATTTAATAAATCAAATAAAGAATTTTATCAATTTGTTCAAATGATTTTTCAGGATCCCTATGGATCATTAAATCCTAGGATGAAAATAGGCGAAGCATTTGTTGATGTAATGAAATCTCATAATATTTTTGATTCAAAAGAGCAAAGAATTAAAAAAACTGAAGATTTGTTGAATAAAATTGGGTTGTCAAAAAAATATATAAATCGATATCCTCATGAATTTTCAGGAGGCCAAAGGCAACGTATCTGTATTGCCAGATCATTAATTTTGAAGCCAAAATTAATTATTGCAGATGAACCAGTTTCAGCATTAGATGTTTCAATTCAATCTGAGATACTTGAGTTGATTAAAAAATTAAATAATTTTGATAAATTAACATTTTTGTTTATCAGTCATGATTTAGCAGTTGTTAAAAATTTGTGTAATAATATGTCGGTTATGAAAAATGGTGAAATTGTAGAATCAGGTAATACAAAAAAAATAATAAACTCACCAGAAACCGATTATACAAAATTACTAATAAATGCGGTTCCTAAGTTTTAGAATTGTTATTTATGTAATCCATTGCATTTATTGCTGCTTTTTTTTCGGCTTCCTTAATAGAATTTCCAATTCCTATGAATTCATTATCAAAAACATTTAATTTTACAGTAAATGTTGGAAAATGAACTTCGCCTTCTTTTGAAATTAATTGGTATGTAGGAGCATTTATCTGATTTTGTTGAGTATATTCTTGAAGATCCCCTTTAGGATTATCATCAATTATAACGTCATTAATTTTTAATAATGAATTTTCAATTAAATAAGTAAAAATAGCATAAGGTCCATTTATTCCTGAATCTAACCATGCTGCTCCAATTAATGCTTCGAATGAATCAGCTAATATAGATTTGTTTAATGGTCTATTATTTTTTACTTCACCTTTACCTAATAACAAAAATTGATCCAATTTAATTTTTAATGAAATGTTAAATAATGCTTCTTCTCTAGCATAAAGACTTCTTAGTTTTGTAAGATGACCTTCAGATAAATCAGGGTAATTTTTATATAAATAATCTGCTAAGATTAATCCCCAAACGGCGTCTCCTAAATATTCTAACCTTTGGTTATCATATTTAGTATTATTTTCATATTTATAAGTTGAGTGTGTAATTGAATTAATTAATAAATCTTTATTAATAAAATTATAACCAATGTTATTTTCTAAATTTTCTAAATTATCATTCATTAAAATGGAGCAGCAGTTCCTATGCGAGTATTAATTGTTGCCTCAGCAATCGATCGCCCATCTACTAATTTAGGTTGTCTTCGTGGACTCCATCTTCTTCTTCGACTTTTAAGTACCATTTCATGGTTTGGTAAAAAATTACATTTTGAACAAATCCACATCAATGGATAAGTTAATAAAGATAAATTATAAAGATTTTTATATTTATATAAATCTTCCTTTTTATTGAAATTTGAAATTATCCAGACAGGAATTTTAAAAAAGGATCTTTGTGCTAAATCGTTGAAAACAGCTATACATTCTAACAATGCATTAGAATAGGAAATGATTTCTGGCACATCAAATCCGTCTTTTAGTATTCTATATAACTGATCTGACGTATAACCATTTCTAATAGCACCGGTTGAAATAGGACTTGTTTTGAAAATATGCTGAAAAAAAGCAACTAAACTTCCAAAATATTTTTTTCTTTCTGAAATAATAACCCATCCATTATTATTGATAACACGATGACACTCTTGAATAAATTCATAATCATCAATCACATTTTTCAGACAATCAATAATAATCAATAAATCAAACTCACCATCTAAAAAAGGGATTTTATTACGATCAATTATCTCAGTTTTATGTTTTAGAAAATAGTTTAATGATTTTGAACTCTCTTCATTAATCGAAACAGTTGTCCAATTATTATGATTTTCCTTTAACTTTTGACTCAAAACAGCATCACCTGAACTTATTTCAAGTACTTTTAAATCTGATATATTATTTAAATATGATTTTATTTTTTTAAATTTATTTTTTCTTCTTAATGAAATATTGAATAATCTTCTTTGCCATTCGTTAATTTCAGATTTAATTTTAGTTTTGGAAGAAAGCATATTACATTTGTACAAGAAATTATTATTATTCACAATTTTAATATGTTTAAATTGTATTTATGTTTTAGTGAAGGAATATTTATGAACGACAACGATGTTTTATCATTATTTAAAAAAACAGGGGCATTGCTTGAAGGTCATTTTGAATTACGTTCAGGATTACGTAGCAATCAATACTTTCAATGTGCATTATTGCTTCAGTACCCTGAAATTTCCGGAAAGTTGTGTGAATTATTAATTAAAAAAGTAAATAGACTAATAAATATTGATGAAATTGACACAATTATTTCACCTGCAATTGGAGGATTAACTCTGGGTCATGATGTTGCTAGAATTTTAAAGAAAAAATTTATTTTTGTAGAAAAAGAAAATAATAAGCTGAAATTAAGACGTTTTAAGATTAATAGAAATGAGCGATTTTTAATTATTGAAGATGTTATAACTAAAGGTGGAAGAGTAAAAGAAACAATTGATATAATTCATTCATTTAATGCCCATGTTATAGCAATGGGTGTTTTAGTTGATAGAAGTAATAATAATATTTTTAATATTCCTTATACCAGTCTTTTAAGTATTCAACCACAAACTTTCAATCCAGAAAATCTTCCAGAATGGCTTGAGAAAATTCCTGTTACAAAACCCGGAAGTAAATAAATTAATCAACCGCTTTACTTGTTAGCAAAGAGGTAGTAACTTACCGGCTGTTTTAAAAAAAAAGGAGTTTTTTGTGACACATCCTCTCGAAGCAATAATAGCATTACAAAAAAAAGATTTGAGATTAATTCGCCTTTTAAGAGAAGTGCAAGATATACCAAAAAGACAAGATGATATTAAACAGCAAGTAAAAGGACTTGAAAGAAAATTAGATGAATTTTCAGAGCAAAGAAAAAAAATTGAAGTAAAAATAAATGAACTCGAAGATGAAACAGCTTTAGCTAATGATAGAATAACAAAATATAAACAACAGCAGATGGATGCTGATACAAATGAGCAATATAGGGCTTTTGTAAAAGAAATAGGCGTAGTTGAAGAACAAATTAAAGAATTTGAAGAACAGGAAATAGAGTTTTTAGATAAACTTGAAGAACTTAAAAAATCTGAACATAAATACAATGATCTTTTATCTGAAGCTCAAGAATCTATTTCAGGTGAATTAGATGAACTAAATGAGCGAAAAAATGAATTAGATAAGCGATTAGAAGAAATGAAATTAGATAGAAAGCATTCAGCTGAAAAATGTAATCCAAATATATTAAAAAAGTATGTTAGAATTTTACAGAATAAAAAAGACATAGCTGTTGTTCAGGTTTCAGAATCACATAATTGCTGTGATGGATGTCATATGCAGTTACCCCCTCAAATAATAAATGATGCGAAAAATATAAATAAAATTGTTAATTGCAATTTTTGCGGACGTATAGTTTATAATTCCGGTTAGTTGTTACAATAGAGTGTATCGGTCGCATCATTGATGATGAGGAAAGTCCGGACTCCATAGGGTAAAGTGTCCTTTAGAAATATAGGAGGTTACGAGCAATATCTCGTAAAACGGAAAGTGCTACAGAAAATAAACCGCCATTTTTATGGTAAGGGTGAAAAGGTGAGGTAAAAGCTCATCATTTTTATTGGTAACAGTAAAAAATTAGTAAACCCCACTTGGAGCAAGATCAAATAGGAAGTTTTGATGACCCATCATATAACTTCGGGTAGATCGCATAGATAAATGACCGACCTTTTATAAAGGAACAGAATCCGGCTTACTGCTCTATTTGTAATAACTTACGTATTTGGTCGGAAAACATCATTATGAATAAAAAAATTACAGATAATATATCAAGAATATTATGATTACCATCGCAATAGTTTTCACAACTTGAAGTAATCTGAGACAAATCAAATTTATTCAAAATTAATCCAAATGTAATTGCAATTAATGAAATTGATAAAACAAATAATATAGTTTCTCTTTTACCTAATATTTTCCATAATGTTGTTAATGTTATAGCATTTGTTGCTGGACCTATTATTAGAAAAATTAGTACTGAACCAGGTGATATTCCGATATTAATAAATGATAAGGCTAGTGGTACAGATGCAGTAGAACATATATACATTGGAATGCTTAAAATTAACATGGATAAAATTTCTAAAAATGATCCATTATGAGATATAAAAAAATTATCATTAAATAAAACAGATATTAATGATGCTATTAAAATACCAATTAATAGAGGTTTTGATAAACTTCTCGGAAGAATAAAAAAAGCATAGTGGAAGATCTCTTTTATACTTTTATCCTTCTCATTAATTAATTTTTCTTTAAGTATAACTTTTTCAAATTTACGCTTACTAAATATATTTATTACAAATCCCGTAATTATACCTGTTATAAATGCAACAATAACTCTAAATACTGTAAATACATTTCCCATCATATCATATGTGACAATGATTGAATCTATTCCTGTTTGAGGGGTTGATGCAACAAAGGCAGCTGTTGAAGATTTACTTGCACCTCGTTCTCTTAAAGATGCTGCAAGAGGAATAATTCCACATGAACATATAGGAAGGGGTATTCCTAGAATCACAGATTTAATAATCCCAAATTTACTATTTTCAGATAAATGTTTTTTTATTGTATTTTTTGATATAAAAAAAGATGTGATTCCAACTAAAAAAAAGCCTAAAAGTAAATAAGGAGCCATTTCTATTGAAAGATTCCAGAATTGTTTAAGAACATTAATAATCATATCATTTATAAAAATTTAACATAACTATATCATATGGAAAAAGTTTGGTCATCAGAAATTAAACATAAGTTAAAAAATACTCCTGATAAACCTGGATGTTACATGATGAGGGATCAATTTGGATCAATTATATATGTTGGAAAAGCTAAATCTTTACGAAAAAGACTCCAATCATATTTTAGACCTCATTCTTTAAGAAATTCTAACCATAAAAATAAAGGATTAATTAAATCAATTTATAATTATGATTACATTGTACTAAAAAGTAATTATGAAGCAATTATCAGAGAAGGGGATTTGATAAAAAAATATAAACCTTATTATAATATACTTTGGAAAGATGATAAAAATTTTCAATTTATTAGAATAGATATTAATTCATCTCCTCCAACGGTCAATTTATCTAGAGTAAAATTTAATGATGAATGTTTTTATTTTGGCCCAATAATTAAAAGTAGGGTGGCAAATACAGCTATTAGATATATTGAGAAATATTTCGGATTCAAAATAATTTTAAGCAAAAGAAATACAAATTATAACTCGTCAGAAAAAGATTTAAGAATAAAATTTAAAATACCAGAGCTAAAATATATTTCTTATTATAAAAAGAAACAATATCTTGATGAAGTTTCTAATTTCTTATCTGGAAAAAGAATTGATTTATTTCGAAAACTTCGGAGCGAAATGCTTGAATTTTCTCAAAATAAAGATTTTGAATCCGCTGCTGAAATAAGAGACTTGCTACATGAATTGAAAAAAATTAATAAAGAAAAAATAAATTTAAAAAAATCAATTGAGATAATAAATCATGATAACATAAATGGTCTAATAGAATTACAAAAGATTTTAAAATTATCAAATATCCCAACTATTATTGAATGCTTTGATATTTCTAATATATCAGGTACAAATTCTGTGGGCAGTATGGTCGTTGCGAAAAATGGTTTACCTGCGAAAAATAATTATAGAAAGTTTATTATCAGTTCCGTAAAAGGAATAGATGATCCTAAATCAATTGCAGAGTTAATTAGAAGAAGGTATTCACGAGTTATTAAAGAAGAAAAAAAATTTCCTGATTTAATCGTTGTTGATGGTGGAATTACCCAATTACGTGCTGCATATGATGAATTAATTAAGTTAAATATAAATAATATTCCAATTATCGGGCTTGCTAAAAAGTATGAAGAAATTGTGTGGGATATTGAAAATAATTCATCGAATATAATTTTAAGAAAAAATTCTGATGCTTTTAAAGTTATAACTAGATTGCGTGACGAATCACATAGATTTGCAATTACATTTCATAGATCTTTAAGAAATAAAAAAACATTAGAATCAATTTTAGATTCAATCGATGGAATTGGGAATTATAAGAAAAATAACTTACTAAAACATTTTGGATCAGTAGCTAAAATTAAAACTGCATCTATAAAATCCTTATCAAGCGTGAATGGTATAGGTATTAATACGGCAAAAATCATTTATAAAAAATTTAATAATACTGTTGGTTAAATAAGATCATTTTTTATTTAATACATAAATGAAAAATTTTTATTTAAATAACTTCTTTAAAAGAAACAATTTTAAAAGAACAAGAAAATATGATGATTATATTATTAATGGTTATTTTGCTAATAATCTTCAAATTGTTTTTGTTCGTAAAATTAAAAAAGATAATTTTATTTTAGATGAGATAATTTTTCTTGGAGTAGATTTATTTAAAGAAAGTTTAATAATAGGATTTATTCTTAAAAATGATTTAATTAAAGATGGTGTAATATTTAGTAAATCATCTGCACTTCCTTTGTTAAACATTTCAAAGGAATCACTTAGTGATGTTTTGAAAAAATTTGGAATAAAAAATTTAAAAATGGAGTAATTAATATGGAATATGAAAATTTATATGCAAATAGAATTGGTGGATCTAATTTTGGAAAAGATACAACTATTTATAAATTTGAAAAAATTAAAAGAGCAAAAGCTAAGGCTAAAATAAATAATCCAGACTTAGAAATTTTAGATTTTGGTGTGGGTGAGCCTGATAAAATTGCTCCAAAAATTATTAGAGATTCTTTAAAAATTGCGGTAGATAAGAGTGAAAATAGAGGTTATTCTGATAATGGTATCTCTGTTTTTAAGAATGCTGCATTAAAATACATGGATAATTTTTTTGGTGTTAAATTAAACGCGGATACTGAAATAAACCATAATATTGGAATAAAATCCTCGTTATCAATGATTCCACTTGCTTTTATAAATGAAGGTGATGTTGTTTTTCAGACTGTTCCAGGTTATCCTGTAATGGCTACACATTCAAAATATTTAGGTGCTGAGGTAATTAATATCCCATTATTGGAAGAAAATAATTTTTTACCGGACTTATCTAGTATTAGTATTGATCATGCAAAGAAAGCTAAATTATTTTACATTAACTACCCAAATAATCCAACAGGTGCTGTTGCAAACGACAAATTTTATGATGAACTAATAGAATTTGCATTAAAATATAATATTTTAATTGTCCAAGATGCTCCATATGCAACATTAGTGTTTAATCAAGATTATAAATCCATACTACAAAGACCAAATGCAATAAAATGTGCTATTGAACTACATTCTATGTCAAAAAGTTTTAATATGACGGGTTGGAGACTTGGGTTTTTTTGCGGTGCTCCATGGGCTGTAAAGGCATTAGCATATATTAAAGATAATTCGGATAGCGGTCAATTTAAAGCAATTCAAGAAGCTGCTGCTAAGGGTATTGCAGATATGCAGTTAGCAAAAGAAATTTCTGATCACTACAAAAAAAGATTAGAAAGTATGGTGAATGTATTAAAATCAGTTGGATTTAATGCAAATATGCCAAAAGGATCATTTTACTTATATGTGAAAGCTCCAAAAGGAGCAGATAATATAATATTTAAAAATGCTGAAGATGCTGCTTTATTTCTTATTGAAAATTTTGGAATTTCAACTGTACCCTGGGATGACAATGGTGCTTTTTTAAGATTTGGAGCAGTATTTGAATCTAAAGACCATGAAGATGATAAAAGAGTGCTCAATCTTTTATCAGAGCGATTAGATAATGCTAATTTAATTTTTTAAACATGAAGTGGTTTGTATATAATTTTTTATTTTTATTATTTTTTATTCTATTTTCCCCAAAATTTATTCGAAGAATGATAAAAAGAGGTGGATACAAAAAAAATTTTTTAAACCGACTATCAATATATAAAAATATAAATTTTAATAAAAATTCATTTAATAACAAAATATGGATTCATGGAGTTAGTGTAGGTGAAATAAATATTGCATTAGGGTTAATTAAAAAAATTAGAAAAAATAATGATTCAGTTTTTTTTATCATAAGTACCAATACATCTACTGCTTATAAGATTGTTGAAAAAGAGAAACATCATGATGATATTCTAATTTATTTTCCTCTTGATATTCCGCTGGTTATTAATAGAAGTTTAAAAATTATTAATCCACAGCAAATATTATTAATAGAGGGGGAATTTTGGCCTAATCTAATATCAAAAGCTAAAAAATTAAACATACCTATACATCTAATTAATGCGAGAGTTTCAAATAATACCTATAAAAAATATTTATTATTTAAAACTTTTACAAAAGATATTCTAAAAAAAATTAATACAATAACTATTCAATCAGAAAGAGATTACGAAAGATTTATAAAACTTGGAGCAAATCAAAACACAATTCATACCGTAGGATCTATGAAGTTTGATTTAGTGAAATCCTCGGAAAATTTATCAATTTCTAAATTCTTCAATATTAAATTTAGTTTAGATAAACAAAAAAAATTTTTTTTTATGGGTGTTTCAACTTGGCCTAATGAAGAAAAATTACTTCTTGATACTTATAGATCTTTAAAAAACAGTTTTCCTGAGCTTATTTTAATTATTGCTCCAAGACATATTGAAAGAGTTTCTGATATAGAAAAATTGATAAAAAGCTATGGTTACAAAATTATTAAGAGAAATGATAATATAAACCAAAAAATGTTTAAAGATGAAGTTCTGCTCATCAATAGTACAGGTGAAATAAATTCAATATTTAATGAAATTGATATCGCTTACATTGGAAAAAGTTTGGAATCTCCAAATATTGGCGGTCAAAATTTAATAGAACCTGCAAGTAAAAATACTGTTATTATTACAGGTAAATATATGGATAATTTTAGAGATATAATTAAAGTATTCGATAAACTTAAAGCTAGGTTAATTGTTAATAATAGTATTGATCTTAAGTTAAAAGTGGAGCAGCTTCTTTTAGATAAAAATTATTTAAATGATATGAAAATAAAATCCAATGATGCCTTTGAATATGGAAAAGGAGCGCTAGATAAAACATTGACTTATATAAAACTTAAATAAGAAGTTAAGAATGTCTGATATTTACACTCAAAATGAAGAAATTAAAAAAACAGATTTTAATTATAAATATGAAAAATATAAATCAAATAAAAACCGTTCTAAAAGAACTAAAAACTCAGGATTCAGAAGATTAATTCATGTTTTTAAAAAGGAAAAATCAAAAATAATTTTTCTAACAATAATTATAATATTTATCTTATTTATATTAATTCTTTCGGCAATAACTAATTTATGAAATAAAACTGACTTTAATATATTGTGTTTTTGTTCGAATATAATTAAGTTCTTTTTTTTATTTTTTTGTAAGAATTTTAATACGTATTACGATTTTTAAATTAAGATGGAGGCTTTTCAAAATGTCTATAAATAAATTTGATGATTATAAAGTTGCTGATATTGGTCTTGCTGATTATGGCAATAAAGAAATTAAAATTGCTGAATCAGAAATGCCTGGATTGATGTCTCTACGTGAAAAGTATGGTGATTCAAAACCACTAAAAGGCGCAAGAATTACTGGTTCATTGCATATGACAATTCAAACAGCAATGTTAATCCAAACACTTGAAAAATTAGGTGCAAAAGTAAGATGGGCTAGTTGTAATGTTTTTTCTACTCAGGATCATGCAGCTGCAGCAATTGCTGCTAATGGAACTCCAGTTTATGCAATAAAAGGAGAATCGCTTGAGGATTATTGGGAATATACAGATAAAATTTTAGACTGGGGTAATGGTAAGGGTCCCAATTTAATTCTTGATGACGGGGGAGATGCTACTTTATTCATTCACGTAGGTTTAAAAGCCGAATCAAATCCAAAAATTTTAGACAAAAAAACTAGTAGTTTAGAGGAATCAATTTTATTTAAACAAATTAAGAAATCCTTAAAGAAAGATCCTAAAAGATTTTCAAGAATATCTAAACATATTTTAGGTGTTTCTGAGGAAACAACAACAGGAGTTCACAGACTTTATAAAATGCAAGAAAAAGGGGAGTTACTTTTTCCAGCTATAAACGTTAATGATTCTGTAACAAAAAGTAAATTTGATAATATGTATGGATGTAGACATTCTTTAGTTGATGCAATAATGAGGGCAACTGATGTAATGATATCAGGAAAAGTTGCTGTTGTGGCAGGATATGGTGATGTAGGGAAAGGTTCAGTTCAATCTCTAAAAGGACAAGGTGCAAGAATAATTGTTACAGAAATTGATCCAGTGTGCGCTCTACAAGCATCAATGGAAGGATATGAAGTTATGAAAATGGATGACGCAGTAGAGATAGGTGATATTTTTATAACAACTACAGGCTGTTGTGATGTAATAACTGAAAAACATATCAAAAAGATGAAAGATATGAGTATTGTTTGTAATATTGGTCATTTTGATTCAGAAATACAAGTCGACAAGTTAAAAAAGTACAAATGGACAAATATTAAACCTCAAGTAGATATGATAAATATTTCAAAAAATAAAAATATTATTCTTTTAGCAGAAGGAAGATTAGTAAACTTAGGATGCGCTACAGGACATCCTAGTTTTGTTATGTCCAATAGTTTCACAAATCAAGTATTGGCTCAAATTGAATTATTCCAAAATAATGAGAGTTATCCGCTAGGCGTTTATACTTTACCAAAAATTTTAGATGAAGAAGTTGCAAGACTTCATTTAGATAAACTTGATATTAAATTAGATAACCTAAATAAGAAACAATCAAAATATCTTGGTGTACCAATAAATGGTCCTTTTAAGTCAAATCATTACAGGTATTAATTATTTAATAATACTATTTTTTAATAACCAGTTAAGAATTAATCTGATACCAAATAGTGTAGCTCCAGCATCTTGAATATCCGAATTTTTTGTTCTCCATGCCATCCCAGCAATATCTATATGAGCCCATGCCACTTTATCTGAAACAAAGCTACTTAAAAATGCAGCAGCTGTAGCTGTTCCTGCATTTCCACTTTTAGACATATTTGATAAATCAGCAAAATCTGATTTCATATCATCAATAAAATCTTTGTAAATTGGTAATTCCCATAATTTTTCATCAGTTTCAATACCAGATTTTTGTAATGAGTTTATTAATTTTTTATCATTACCTAGTATACCTGCAGCTGAATTACCTAATGTAGAAATAACAGCTCCAGTAAGAGTTGCAATATCTATAATGTATTCTGGATTAAATTTTGAAGCAATGCTCAAGGCATCAGCTAATATTAAACGTCCTTCAGCATCTGTGTTAAGAATTTCAATTGTTTTTCCGTTATGCGAAGTTATTATATCACCTGGTTTAGTTGCCTTTCCTCCAGGCATATTTTCAGCTATTCCTAAGATACCTATTATAGTTCGATTTGTATTTAAATGTGATAAAATCTCCATTAAACCCAAAACTGCCATTCCACCACATTTATCATATCTCATCCACCCCAAATCTTTACTTGGTTTTAAACTTATTCCACCAGAATCGAATGTTACAGTTTTCCCAACAATTATGATCGGAGATATATTATTTTTAGCTATTTTTTTTAATATTACTAAATTAGGCTCATTGATACTTCCATGAGCAACAGATAAAATTCCTCCACATTTTTTTTCTTTTAGTTCTTTTTCTTTAAGCACCTCAACTTCAAATCCCTTTTTTACTAATTTTTTAGCATATTTTCCTATATATGATGGTGTTGCAAAATTTGCAGGTGAATTTGCTAAATCAGCTATTTTATGAAGAATTTTTCCTTGAATTAATCCAAAGTTAATTTGATTTAATGAAGATTTTTCATGTGCAATATTTAAAATTATCGACAATTTTTTATTAGTTTTAAAATTATCAAATCTATAAGAACCCCAAATTGAACCTCTAATTATATAAGATTCATAATTGTTTAAATTAGTATAATTAATGTCAGAAAAAACTAATAAATTCTTATAATTATTTTTAATAGCTTCTCTAACTCCAATCGCAAAAGCATTTTCTAGTGATGAATTATTTATAACTTTTCCGCAACTAATTAAAATAACATCTGTTTCAAAAGTATTAATTAAATGAATTTTTTCATCTTTTTCTCCACTGTAATTTCTTTTCTTTAGTATTTTTTTAATATTATTTTTTTTAGTAGTTAATTTATTAAATATACAAGGGAAAAGTGGAATTCCTTTATGACAAGGTATAATCATTACATCATAGTCAGTAAGTAGTATATCATTAATATTTTTTTTTGTAGTTTTAATATTCACTTAATTACCTTATTTAAAAATAATGTTATTTTTTGTTAATATATATTTATAGTTTGTAGATTTAGATAATGTATTATTATAAAAAATTGTAATTTTTTGTAATTTTTTGTCAAATTGAGAAGATAAAAAACCATCCACTAAATTAAACTCATTTTTAATTTTTTCATGATTTAGCATATCATAATTTATAATAGAAATTTGAACAGATGAAATCTCATCTCTTTCACACCAAAATAAAAATGAAGAACGAGAAAAATCATTACATCCTGATAAAATAATCAAAAAAATTAAAGTAGCAAATAAAATAATAAATCTCTTAAATCTCATGAAGTAACCTGTATTTATATATATTTTTCCAATTTGGTGGAAGTAAAAGATTCTCTTTAGAAAGAAACATAAAAACTTTTACTTCATCAACAATATCAGGAAATATTTCGTCAAATAAATAACAGAATTCATAATAAATTTTATAAGCATCTTTATAATTCTTTTGTAAGTGTAATAAAATAGCTTCTATTAGCATTGGGCCTGGAGAATCAATATTATTAGTTCGAAGTTCTGATAGATCATTTTTAACAAAATCATATCTATCATTAAATATAGCTAAATTTATTATGTACAGTTGATATTCATATTTTTCATTTGGATAGAATTCATTTATAATATTATATATTTCAGAAGCTTTTTTTATATCATAATGAACATAAGCATTATTAATTTCTGCATCTAATACACCTAAAGGTGGTGGTATTTTTGCTAAACTATTCCAAAAAAATACACTTAAAATTGATATTAGAACTAAGAATAATATAGCCAAGTCTAGCCTATCAATTTTTGCTTTTTTTAAAAAATTTATGAGGGAATTGATTCTACTGTTTTCAGTCATATATCTTTTTAAAAAAAAGGAATTTATAATTAAAATAAATGATGAATTGATTAGTGATATATTTTTATTGGAACTTTTATGAAATGCTTTATTAATTCCATTTATTGTAAATCTTAAATAATCATAAGATAGCTCGCCATGTAATTCATTTTTTTGAAGTGATTCCAAAAAAATTAATTTTTCAAAATATCTTGGCTTTACATCTTCTAAATTTATATCTCTCCAATCATTGAGATTAATATATTTTGATATGTAATTTTTGATTCGAAGTTTTTCTAAAATTATTTCCTTTGACTCATGACTAATTTCCTCACATAAAAGAGGTAAATAAAAAAGCTCATTTGATGATTTAATTTTAATATTATTAACAACTTTATTTGAATAACTTCGTGTATTCTTATTCCAGAAAAAAATTTCTATATTTTTAATAATTTTTTTCGTATCTTTGTCTAATTCATAATTATCATCTATTACATAACTATATTGTTCTTGAATGTATGATAAATTTTCAAGCTCTGAGAGAATTAAAAAAAATAGATCGCCTGAAATTTCATTTTCATTAAAATTATCGTTAAATAGCACTTCATTTTTGTTTCTCCAAGAATAGATTCCTTTTTTCTGAGGATCAAAATAATTTAACATCCATGATATATATTTTCTTAATTTAGGAATAATAAATAATGCTAATTCCTTATCATGTTTTTTTAAAATAATTTTAGATAAGTAAGATAAATATGGCTTTGGAGCAAAATCGAATTTTGAAGTATTATTAGTAGATATTTTATTTGGAATTGAACCATTAGATTTTTGAAAAGAAAAAACTAGTTTTAATAATTTTTTAGATTTTTCAACATTTGTTAGGGATAAAAAACGAATTATTATTAAAATTTCATCAATATTGATTTTTTCATCTTCTACAAAATCTAATTCACTAAAATTTAATTTATTATTACTAATATTAATTTTTTCTGTATTTAATGAACAAATTTCATATATTTTTTTATTTAATAATGAGCAATCCATAAAAGTTTAGTATATATTTTTATAATATTTATGAAATATAAAATTATCTTTTTACGAACCTTTACGTTGACGATCAGTTAAGATTCAATTTAAATATAAGATTGATTTTATTTCTGGAAATATAAACATTTTTTAAGGATTTTTTGAATGACTAAAAAAAATAATAAATTAATAAAAAAAGCTCCGACAAAGAAAGTAGCTAAAAAAGCTCCGACAAAGAAAGTAGCTAAAAAAGCTCC
>Ga0160422_10000741_pt1 | contig 19954 bp, 18 predicted proteins | sample Fk160mmetaG_FD_108192 | JGI IMG/M metagenome (GOLD analysis project Ga0160422, IMG submission 108192) | Marine microbial communities from the Central Pacific Ocean - Fk160115 60m metaG | ecosystem: Environmental > Aquatic > Marine > Oceanic > Photic zone | place: The Central Pacific Ocean... | reverse complement strand
CTCCTGGAGGTAATAAATCTCCAATAAGTTCCATCATTATCATGATTGATGCTGGTGTTTGCTCAGCTGGTTTTAAAACTGAACAGTTTCCTGCAGCAAGAGCTGGAGCTAGTTTCCATGTAGCCATTAATAATGGAAAATTCCATGGAACTATCTGACCAACTACACCTAGTGGTTCATGAAAATTGTATGAGTACTGATTATTTGCAATTTCAGCAATTGATCCTTCCTCTGCTCTAATTACGCCGGCAAAATATCTCCAATGATCAATTACCAAAGGTAGGTCTGCTGCCATACATTCTCTTATAGGTTTTCCATTGTCTAAACATTCAGCAACAGCTAATAAATTTAGATTTTTTTCTAAAACATCAGCTATTTTGTACAAGATGTTAGATCTAGTTGTTATGTCTGTCTTTCCCCATTCTGGAAAAGCTGCGTGTGCTGCGTCTAATGCGGCTTCCACGTCTTTTTCATTTGATCGTGCAACTGAACAGATCTTCTCATTAGATATCGGGCTAACATTGTCAAAATATTTACCAGATAGTGGCTCTACAAACTTACCGTTTATATAGTTTCCATATTTTGCTTTAAATGGAAATTTCACCTTTAGATGAGAGGTATCTAGAACTGAAGACACTTTCATTGCTTCTGCGCTCATTTTTCCTCCATTTTTTTTACGCTTCATTTTTGGCTTTAAGTTTTTAGCTTTTTTTGATTTGGAAAATTTTTTAGTCGCTTTTTTTAAGTTTGTCTTTTTCTTAATCGACTTTTTAGTTTTCCTGTTAACAGCTTTTTTCTTTTTAGCCATTTTTAAAAACATTATTAAAAACCTTTTTAGATTGCTTGTAAATATGACAAAAATGGAATCAACCTTGAATTGTACTAAAGAAGCTTGAATTTGTTGTTCAATTATTAAAAAATTAAAATAAGTTATTTTATTTACATGGACAAAAATTTTTTTAAAAAAATTAGGATTTTAGATGGAGGTATGGGTCAAGAATTGCATGCAAAAGGTCTAGTATCTAAAGGAACGTTATGGATGACTAGTGCAGTTCTCGAAGAAAAATATCATAAATTAATAATTGATACCCATTTGGATTATATAGAAGCTGGTGCAGAAGTTATTACTACATCAACATTCTCAAGTAGAAAAATACGAATGCAACAAAATAAGGTAAATCACTTATTTGAATATGCAAATAAAAAGTCATGTGAACTTGCTTTAAGTGCTAAAGAAATTTCAAAAAAAAATGTTCTTATAGCAGGAAGTATACCTGCGCAATTTGATACATATAAAGAGGACAGTAGAGAAGTAAAAGTTATATACGAATCTTTTTTAAGTCAAATTAAATGTATAATTGAATACGTAGACTTTATTTATCTTGATGTTATTTCTAGTGGTAAAGAGATAGCAATTGCAACTGAGATTATAGAAAAGTTTGATAAACCAATACTTGTTGGAATGCATTTGTCAAAAAATGGAAAACTTCCTTCAGGTGAAAGTATTGAAGAAGTTGTTAATAAATATAAAAGTTCTTATTGGATTGGAATTTTATCATCATGTGTTTCAATAGAAATAGCTGAAAAATCAATTAATGAACTTAAAAATACAAAACTACCATTTGGTTTTAAAGTAAATCTTTGGGGTAAGGATGAACCTTCTCCGATTCAAGAATTAAATAAAGCAAATTACGACCAGGACGCAGTCAACTTAAATACTGTGATGGGTAAAAGGGAAGTTGACGATATAATCTTTAAAAATTTAGGCAAAAGTTACATCAATAATGGAGCAACTATATTGGGTGGGTGTTGTGAAACAAATTCAAAGCACATAAAACTTTTATCTAATTTGAAGTAAGATTTTGTTTAATTGATCTTTTAACAAAATAAAAACCAATTATTACTGCAAATAATGCAATTAATACTTTAAAAGTTATAACCTCATTTAAAAATAAATATCCTAAAATAACTCCGAAGATAGGTATTAAGTAAGCAACTTGAGAATGAAAAACTAGACCATTTTTTTTAAGAATGTGAAATCTTATTAACCAAGCAATACCAGTTGGGAAAACCCCTAGATAAATGAGAGATATAGTTGAGTCTAGTCTAGGTGCTATATTCCAAGGTTGCTCATAATAAAGCATAATTGGAAATATTATTAATGATCCCCATATTAATATTGAACTGGTCAAATTTTCATTTTTTTTTGAACTTATTTTTAAAGTTAGAATTCCACCTATTACATAAAAAGTAGAACCAACTAATATCATTAGAGCATAAAAAAAATTATCATTATTTATTAAAATATTATCAGAGAATAGAATAATAATACCCGCAAAACCTACCATTACACCCATAATTTTAGTAAAGTTTATTTTTTCGGTTTTAGTAAAAAAATGAGCAAGGACAGCTGAACTTAATGGAGTAGTTGACATTAAGATTGCAGCTAGATTACTTTGGATTTTTTGAACTCCATAGGCAATTAAAAAAAAAGGGATAACTAAATTTATAAAACCTATTAAAGCAAACCAATACCAGTCTTTAGAGAAAGCTTCTATTTTAATATTTCTAAATAAACAAATAACCACTATTAAAATAGCACCTAAAAATATTCTTAAAAAAGCAATTGTTAAAGGACCATAAGAATATGTGGCAATTTTAATATTAAAGAAAGCAGAAGCCCAAATTAGAGAAAGAACTGAAAGAAGAATATAATCTATTGCTTTTGGAGACGTCATTCAGTTATATCCATAATTTTTCCAAAAGTCATAGTTTGTAAATTTTTAAAATTTATTTTAAAAATTGCATTTGGATGACCTGCCGCAGCATATAAATTTTGAAATCTATCTAGGTTTTTATCTATTAAAATTTCTAATTTTGTAATAGAACCGATCGGAGATACACCTCCAATAGTAAAACCAGTTATTTCTTTAACTTTTTGTGCATTTGCCATACTTAAATCTTTAACATCAAAAATTTTTTTTAATTTATTTAAAGAACACCTTTTATCTCCAGACACTAAACATAAAAAGAATTTGTCATTTTTTCTTAAAACTAAACTTTTAACAATTGCCCCAATCTCACAATTTAAGGATTTAGATGCATCTAATGCTGTCTTGGCAGTATCTTTTAAGACTATTACTTTAATATCTTTCCTTAATAAATTTAGAGCGTTTTGAACTCTTTTAACAGGCTCATTATTTAATAAATTATTCATACAACTAGAAATTGATTGCCTAAAATTAATATTTAAGTTTATATGCTATGCGTAAAATGCATATTAGTTATCAATTTAATAGGCGATATTAATATACTTTTTTTTGTTAATAAGCCAGTTCAATAGAGGAGATTTATGAGCACTAAAAATATACTAAAAACTATTAAAGATAAACAAATTGAATACGTTGATTTAAGATTTACTGACCCTAGGGGAAAACTTCAACATGTGACTATGGATGCTAACGTTGTTGACGATGAGATGCTAGATGAAGGTATATTTTTTGATGGATCATCTATTGCTGGATGGAAAGCGATTAATGAGTCAGATATGATTTTAAAACCTGACACTTCTAGATCAGTTGTTGATCCTTTTACTTCTCATAACACACTCAATATATTTTGTGATGTTTTAGACGCTATTAAAAAAGATCCCTATGAACGAGATCCTAGAGGTACTGCAAAAAAAGCTGAAGGCTATTTGAAGAAGACTAATATTGGGGATAAAGCTTTTTTTGGACCGGAGCCAGAATTTTTTGTTTTTGATGACGTGAGATACAAAAATGATATGAATGAAACTGGATTTACTATTGATAGCACAGAGGGTCCTTATAATACCGGAAAAAAATATGACAATGGAAATATGGGTCATAGGCCTGGAGTTAAAGGTGGTTATTTTCCTGTTCCACCAGTAGATAGTGCACAAGACATGAGAAGTGAATATTTGAAGGCGATGAAAGATATGGGGATTAAAGTTGAAAAACACCACCACGAGGTAGCTCCAAGTCAACACGAACTTGGTATGTATTTTGGTACATTAGTTGATCAAGCTGATAACTTACAACTTTACAAGTATGCCGTTCACATGGTGACACATTCTTTTGGAAAAACTGCAACCTTTATGCCTAAACCAGTAAAAGGCGATAATGGTTCAGGAATGCACGTTCACCAATCAATTTGGAAAGGCAATACTGCATTATTCTCTGGAGACAAATATGCAGGGCTTTCTGATACTGCGTTACACTACATCGGTGGTATTCTTAAGCATGCAAGAGCAATAAATGCATTTTCAAACGCTACTACAAATAGTTATAAAAGATTAATTCCTGGTTTTGAGGCACCAGTTCTACTCGCATATTCAGCGAGAAATAGATCAGCTTCATGCAGAATTCCAATAACTTTAAGTAAAAAAGCTGCAAGATGTGAAATTAGATTTCCAGATGCATCAGGTAATCCATATCTAACTTTTTCTGCAATGTTAATGGCTGGATTAGATGGTATTAAAAATAAAATTAATCCTGGAAAATCTTTTGATAAAGATCTTTATGCATTAAGTGAAGCCGAGGTAAAAAAGATACCAACTGTATGCGGATCATTAAGAGAAGCAATGGAAAGTTTAGATAAAGATAGAAAATTTTTAACACAAGGTAACGTATTTACTGACGACCAAATAGATGCTTATATTGAACTTAAAATGGAAGAAATTCATAACTTTGAACATACACCTCATCCAATTGAGTTTGATATGTATTATAGTTGTTAATTAAACTTTAAAAGACTCTCCACAACCGCATCTTTCGGTTTCATTTGGATTATTAAATACAAAAGATGATGAAAATTCATTTTTTTTAAAATCCATTTCAGTACCGATAAGATATATTATTGCACTCGGGTCGATATAAACTTTAACACCTTTGTCCTCAATTAACTCGTCGTTAGGATTTATTGTTTTTGCATATTCAAGCACATATTCCATGCCTGCACATCCACCAGATTTAACACCAACCCTTACTCCTAATGTATCTTCTTTACTTTGTGAAATTATCTCTTTTATCCTGTTTGCTGCATTATCACTCAATTTGATTACTTGTTGACTCATATATTTAATTCTAATTTTGCAGCTTCAGACATCATAGATTTATTCCAAGGCGGATCCCAAACTAGGTCTAAATCTACTTTTTCAATCTCATCTATTTGCATTACACTATCCTTTACCTCTTTTGGTAAACTTTCTGCTACCGGACAATTTGGTGTTGTTAAAGTCATTTTAATTTTAACATGGTTTTTATTAACAATGACGTCATAAATTAATCCGAGTTCGTAAATATTGACTGGAATTTCTGGATCGTAAATTTTTTTAATTTCATTAATTATTTTTTCTTTAAGTTCCATACTTTTTTATTCTGTTGTAACTTCTTTTTGGAAGTCCTCTAAGGCAGATGTTAAAGCATGCCATGATAAAGTAGCGCATTTAACTCTCATTGGATAATTTTTAACACCTCCCAAACTCATTAGTTTCATTTTTTCATCGTCTTTAAGTAATTCTGATTTTATATCATCTTTTTCTTTAATCATATCTAAAAACTTGGAAATAATCTCTTTTACCTCAGTTTCATTTTTACCTTTCATTAAATCTGTCATTATAGAAGCTGAGGCCATAGATATTGCACAACCTTCTCCTTCAAATGATATATCATTAATTTTTCTATTTTCGTCTAATTTCAAAAATAAGTGCACCTTGTCTCCACATAACGGATTATGTCCTTTTGCATCTTTATTAAAATTTTCGAACTTACCAACGTTCCTAGGATTTTTTCCATGATCTAATATGATCTCTTGATATAACTCTTTTAAATTCATTACCTGCTAAATATTTTTTTACAATTATTTATTGACTCGTTAAGTTTATCTAAATCATCTTTTGTATTATAAATTCCTAATGAAGCTCTCGCAGAAGCTGTTAAACCAAGCTTGTCATGTAAAATTTGACAACAATGATGACCCGCTCTTATTGCAACACCATCCTCATCTAAAATTGTAGCAATATCATGGGGATGTATTCCATCTATTGTAAATGATAATACTGCACCTTTTTTCTTTGGATTTCCTATTAATTTTACTGAATTATTTTTTCTTAAAATTTCCTCTCCATATTCTAGTAAGTTGTTTTCATGTTCAATTAAATTATCAATTCCAACTCTATTTAAAAATTTGATTGATTCATCAAATGCAATTACTTGAGCTGTGGCCATTGTGCCTGCTTCAAACTTATTAGGCAATTCACCATAAGTTATATCATTTTTTTTTACCTCACTAATCATCCCTCCGCCGCCTTGATATGGTGGAAGGTCCTCTAGCCATTTTTTTTTTGCGTAAAGAACTCCTAATCCAGTTGGTCCATACATTTTATGACAAGATATCGCATAAAAATCACAATCTAAATCCTGCATATCCATTTTCATATGAGGAGCGCTTTGACACCCATCGACTAAAACAGGAATTCCTTTTGAGTGAGCCAGTTCTATAATTTTTTTTATTGGTAAAATCGCTCCTGTAACATTTGATAAATGTGTTAAAGCAATTATTTTTGTTTTTTTGGTAATCTGCTTTTCAACACTTTCTAATGAGATATCTCCATGTTCGTCTATTTCTGCAAATTTAATTTTTATTCCTTTTGATTTTCTCAAATAATGCCATGGTACGTAATTAGAGTGATGTTCTAGTTCAGTTAATAAAACCTCGTCATCTTTTTTTAAAAATTTTTGACCAAAAGTGTTTGCTACAAGATTTATAGCCTCTGTAGCCCCTTTTGTGAAAACTATTTCATTTTTATCTTTAGCATTAATATAAGTTTTTACTGAGGATCTTGTGTTCTCATATAAATTCGTTGCTGCTACCGATAAATAATGCACACTTCTTCCAACGTTTGAAAATTCTTTTGTATAAAAATCATATATTCTATTAATTACAACTAAAGGTTTCTGTGAAGAATTAGCACTATCCAAATAAACAAGATCATTATTTTGTATCTTACTATCAAATATTGGGAACTCTTTTTTAATATTATCTATGTTCATTATATTTTTATTATTTCTTTTATTATTGCTTTAATTCTTTCATCAGTAATTTTATCAATAACTTCCATCAAATACCCGTCAATCAACAATTTCTTGGCTTCATTTTTATTTAGACCTCTAGTCATTAAATAAAAGATTTTGTTTTCGTCTAAATTTCCAGAGGAAGAGCCATGCGAACATTTCACATCATCTGCATAAATTTCTAGTTCTGGTTTTCCATTAAATTCTGTATTTTCATTTAATAATATTGCTTTACTTGATTGATAGCCGTCAGTTTTTTGAGCCTTGCTATCTACATAAATTTTTCCTTGATAAACAGCTTTTGATTGATTATTTAAAACACATTTTATTAGTTGGTAACTTTTCGTATTCTCTGCTAAGTGGTTAATTTGTGTCCTTATCTCGTGTTTTTGAGAGTTATCTAAATCTATTATTCCATTAATAAATGCTGAAGAAAATTGATCTAGTAAATTACAAACTATTTCATTTTTACAATAATCAGAATTTTTTGAAATAACAACATTTTCTGAAATACTATTCTTTTCTATTTCAATATCTGTTTTTATATAATTTAAATTTTGATTTTTAGTTATATCAATAAAGTAGTTTTTTAAAATTGAGCTTTGATTTAAGATAAATTTTTGGTGAAGGTTAAAAAAATTATTTTTCGAATTATTTTGTACTAAATTTAGTACGCTAATTTCTGCATTTTTTTCTAAAAATATATCAAATTTCTTGTTAATATTACTCGATTTTATATTTTCATTAATAACATTTAATATCAGCAAGGGTTTTCTTAATTTATAATCTTGTTTAATATTAATACAAAGATAATCTAAATTAAAAGCTAAATTTAAATTTTCAAGAGCATTTGAAATAATTTTATTTTGTTTATCAGGATTTGTTTCAATTTTAATAAAAGATTTGTCCTCGTGTGAAAAATTTATCTCTTCAACAAAACCATTTATATTTAAAACATAATTGAATCCTTTTATATTAATTGGAATATTTTCTAAAATTTGATTTTTATTTATTTTTGATTTTTTAATATCGAAGTTTAAATTTGGTATTTGGTTATTAATTTCGTAATTAAGGTCTAAAAATTTCCAATCCTCTAATTTCTTGTTAGGAAAACCTTTTTTCTTGAAAATCTCAAAATAATTATTTTTATTCTCAAGTTCACTTTTACTAATTTTTTTATCTATGAATGTCTTTTTGATATTTGACATTAATTAATTCCCTCGTAACCTTTATTTTCTAATTCAACTGCTAGATCTGAATTTCCAGATTTAATTATTCTTCCATTTTTTAATACATGCACAAAGTCTGGCTTAATGTAATTTAGTAATCTTTGATAATGTGTAATTATTAAAAAGGATTTACTCTCATCCCTCAAAGAATTTACTCCATCTGATACAACTTTAAGTGCGTCTATATCCAATCCAGAATCTGTTTCATCTAAAATTGATAATTTAGGTTGTAAAATTGACATTTGAAGTATCTCGTTTTTCTTTTTTTCTCCTCCAGAAAAACCAACGTTAAGTTGTCTGTTTAAATTTTTTTCTTCAAATTTTAAATCCTTTGCCTTTTGTTTTATTATTTTTAAAAATTCAATCGCATCTAATTCTTTTTCACCTCTGGCTTTTCTTATAGCGTTTAATGAAGTTTTTAAAAAATTATTATTATTTACGCCTGGTATTTCTAAAGGATACTGAAAAGCTAAAAACAAACCCTTGTGAGCACGTTCTTCGATTTCCAAATCAAATAGATTTTTATTTTCATAAAACACATCTCCGCTCGTTTCATATCCTTTTTTCCCAGATAAAATATTTGATAATGTACTCTTGCCAGAACCATTTGGTCCCATTAAGGCATGAACTTCTCCGGGTTTTATATGTAAATTAAGACCGTTTAATATTTTTTTTTTTTCAACAGTTGCTTTTAAATTTCTAATTTCTAACATTAGCCAACACTTCCCTCTAAACTTATTCCAACTAATTTTTGGGCTTCGACAGCAAATTCCATAGGTAATTGTTGCAAAACTTCCTTACAAAAACCATTAACTATTAAACTAACAGCCTCCTCTGAGTTTAGGCCTCTTTGCTGGCAATAGAACAACTGATCCTCGCTAATTTTAGAAGTTGTCGCTTCATGAGCTATGTTGGAATCTGAATTTCTGTTTTTTATATAAGGTATAGTATGAGCACCACATTTGTTACCCATTAACAATGAATCGCACTGAGTAAAGTTTTGAGCATTTTTTGCTTTTGGAAATATGTCAACTAATCCTCTATATGTATTGTCTGCGAAACCTGCTGAAATACCTTTAGAAATTATTTTGCTTTTTGTATTTTTTCCAATGTGTATCATTTTTGTGCCGGTGTCAGCTTTTTGATGATTATTAGTTATAGCTATAGAATAAAACTCTCCCACAGAATTGTCACCTTTTAGTATACAGCTTGGATATTTCCAAGTAATCGCTGAACCAGTTTCAACTTGTGTCCATGATATTTTTGAATGATCACCTTTGCATAAACCTCTTTTAGTTACAAAATTATATATACCTCCTTTTCCATTTTCGTCTCCTGGATACCAATTTTGAACTGTTGAGTATTTGATTTCCGCTCCTTCTAATGCAACTAATTCAACATTCGCAGCATGTAATTGATTTTCATCTCTCATTGGTGCTGTACAACCTTCAAGGTAGCTTACATAACTATTTTTATCTGCAATAATTAAAGTTCTTTCAAATTGTCCAGTTTGTGAGGCATTTATTCTAAAATAAGTAGAAAGCTCCATTGGGCACTTAACTCCTTCTGGCACATAAACAAAAGACCCATCTGTAAAAACTGCAGAATTTAATGTAGCAAAATAATGGTCTGTAATAGGTATAACCGAACCTATATATTTCTTTACCAATTCTGGGTGTTTTTGAATTGCTTCTGATATTGAGCAAAATATAACTCCTACCTCATTTAGTTTGTCCTTAAAGGTTGTGGCAACTGATACTGAATCGAATACAGCATCCACAGCAATACCATTTAATCTTTTTTGCTCATCTAAAGGTATACCAAGTTTTTTATATGTTTCTAAGATTTTTGGATCTAAATCCTCTAAGTTTTTTGGTTTAGATTGCGAACCTTTGGGTGCAGAGTAATAATATAACTCTTCATAATTAATTTTAGGATATTTTGGTTTTTGCCATTTAGGTTCTTTTATTTGTTTTAATCTTTCATAAGCTTTTAATCTCCATTTCAACATCCACTCAGGTTCATTTTTAGCTTTAGAAATATATTTTATTGTATCAACAGATAATCCTTTGGGAGATTTAATATTTTCAATATCAGTAGTAAATCCATATTTATATTCTTTTAATTTATCTATTTCTTTTTCTCTCATTATATTCTATTTTCCCAATTTTTCTTTTGTAAGTCGCTTAAATACTTTTTTTCAAAAAAATCATTAATATAATTCTCTAATTCATCCCACAGATGATGTGTATTACATTTAATAGATCTTCCATTACAACCTTTTTTTAAATTTTTATTACATTTAACAGTTTTAATTTTTTCATCTACTGCGTTAAAAATCTCAGATAGTTTTATCATTGTTGCTTGTCTATTTAATCTGTATCCTCCTTTAGTTCCTCTTGCACTTTTAATAATATTATTTTTTTTTAATTTTAAAAAAATTTGTTCAAGATAATTCAATGAAATATTCTGTCTTAAAGAGATGTCTCTAAGAGAAACTGGACCATTTTTATCAAATTTAGCTAGATCAGCTAAAGCCATTACTGCATATCTTCCTTTACTAGATAATTTCATATTGCCTTATAATTTGCGGTTTATTTATATATTCCTGACTGATTTAGTCAACATTTGCGATTTTTAAACTTGCATTTTGTCACTCTGTTTTGGTAGAAAAATATAAATTTTTTTTGAGAGTGATTATCAGTTTCATTTATGGAAAGTAAAATATCAGAAGTATTTATACCTGGCCCAGCTGGAAGACTTGAAGCAAAATATTTTAAAAGTAAAAAAAGAACTTCTCCAATTGCATTAATACTTCATCCACATCCCGAGTATGGTGGAACTATGAATAATAAAGTAGTGGTTGAAACTTTTAATGTGTTTAAGGAAAATAATTTTTCTGTATGCAGGGTAAATTTTAGAGGAGTTGGAAGAAGTGATGGTAGGTTTGATAATGGTCAGGGAGAATTAGCGGATGCAGCGGCGGCTCTGGATTGGATAGAAAGAGAGAATTTTGATAATTCTCAATGCTGGATAGCTGGATTTTCTTTTGGATCTTTGATAGCTATGCAGTTACTAATGAGAAGACCAGAAATAAATAGATTTGTTGCAATATCTCCTCAACCTAATGTTTATGATTTTTCCTTTTTATCTCCATGCCCAACATCTGGAGCAATTATTTATGGTAAAAATGACGAATTAGTATCTTTTGATAGTGTTAATGAATTGATTAAAAGATTAAATTCTCAAAAAGGCATATCTATTGATTTTAATACTATAAATGATGCAAACCATTTTTTTTCAAAATCAGAAATTAATTTAATAAAAATATTAAATAAATATATAAAAAAAGAAACCGCTTTATATTAATTTATTTAGAAACGACACCACCTGAAAGTGGAAAATTACATCCCGTTGTATTTGGAAATGATATGGGTAATTCCAACAATGATCTTATGGCCAAATAAGCAAAGGCTTGTGACTCAATATAATCTCCGTCTACACCATAATCATCTATCATCTGAATTAGATTAGGTTTAACTTTAACAATTTTATCTAAATTTTTTTTAATTCTTTTAATTAAATCTTTATTTTTCCTTCCACCACCACAAAATAATAGAATAGGACTTATATTTTCTTTTTGATATTTATTTAAAATATAAAAATAATAATTTGCGATAATTTGAGCAGTGTATTCAGAAAGAGTTGCGGCTCCATCTTCTAAACTTAATCCTCTTACAAATGAAATATCAAAATCATCTACGCTGAAAGATTTTATATAATTTTTATTAAATTCTTTATTTTCAAAATGTAGAAAAGTATCTAATTCATAATCTAAATTATTTCTCACTTTGCCTTTGCTGGCTATTGATCCATTATTATCATACTTTTTTTTTAAATTTTTTCTTATCCATTTATCTATAAGACACATTCCAGGCCCAATATCGGTTGCGAAAAAACTATTATTTTTAAGAATTAGAGTAACATTTGATATTCCTCCAATATTTAGAAACAAAGAGTTTTTTATACCTATTTTTTTACTTAACAAGTAATGAAATATTGGAGTCAAAGGTGCACCTTGACCACCGTTCAATAAATCATTTTTTCTAAAATTATAAACTACTTTAGTATTAGTTAGATTTGACAATAAATTGCCATTTCCTAATTGTAAGGAAATTTTTTCTTTAGAGTTATGGTATATTGTTTGCCCATGAAAACCAATTACATCTATTTTTTCATTAGTATTTTTTTGAATTTCTTTTATTGCCTTAGCGTTTTCTAATGTAAATATTCTTTCGAATTCTTTAATTAAATCCTTGTTATGCTCAATATCTGAGCTATTTTTAACTAAATCTTTTAGATTGTGAAATTTTTCATATAATTCATCAGTAAAACTAAAATATTTGTTTACTATAAATTCACATTTTTCTGAGCCATCGCTTTTAATCAGTGAAATATCTATGCCATCTCCTGAAGTTCCACTCATTAATCCCAGTGATGTATATAACTTCTTCATTATTATTTTTTTTTGATAAATATTGTATATTCTAGATTAATAAACATGAATAAGTTTTTAAAAGAATTTAAAGAAAGAGGTTATTTTTATCAATGTACTGATGAAAAGGAATTATCTGAGTTTATGAATAATAATGACGTTAGTGCATATATTGGTTTTGATAGTACGGCCCCAAGTCTACACGTAGGTAGTCTAATGCAAATAATGTGTTTAAGACTATTACAAAAATATGGACATAGGCCGATAGTTTTATTAGGAGGTGGAACTACAAGAATTGGTGATCCATCTGGTAAAGAAGAAACAAGAAAAATTTTGTCAGAGGAACAAATTAAAAGTAATATTGAAAGTATTAAAAAGGTTTTTGAAATATTTTTGAAATCTGATGACAAAAATCTAAAACCAATATTTGTAAATATTAATGATTGGTTAGGAAAACTTAATTACATTAATTTGTTAAGAGATATAGGAAAACATTTTACAATAAATAAAATGCTTAGTTTTGATAGTGTTAAAATAAGATTAGAAAGAGAACAATCTTTAAGTTACATGGAATTTAATTACATGATTCTTCAAGCTTATGATTTTCTAGAATTAAATAAAAAAAATAATTGTAATCTACAAATAGGTGGTTCAGATCAATGGGGCAACATAGTTAATGGGGTTGAATTAATTAAAAGGTACTCAGGTAAAAAAACTTTTGGATTAACTACACCTCTTTTAACTACTTCATCAGGAACAAAAATGGGAAAAACAGAAGATGGAGCAATTTGGCTGGATAAAAAAATGCTTAAAAGTTATGATTATTGGCAATTTTGGAGAAATACAGATGACAAAGATGTAATTAAGTTTTTAAAAATGTTCACAGATATTGAGTTGTCTGAAATAGAAAAAATAAAAAATGAAAATATAAATAATTTGAAAATACTTCTTGCGGACCGTACAACAACTATGCTTCATGGTAAAGATGCAGCAGATAAAGCGAAAGAAACAGCTATAAACATATTTGATAAGGGTATCATAGGTGATGAGATTCCCCATTTTAAAATTAAAGGTATAGATTTAGATAAGAAATTAAACATTATTGAATTAATATTAGTTACCAAATTATTTAAATCAAAAAGTGACATAAGAAGAGCAATTAAAGATAAAGGTATTAAAGTGAATAATATGCTTTTAAAAGATGATAAATTAATTGTTAACAAAGATTTATTTAAAGACCAAAAGTGTAAAATATCATTCGGTAAAAAAAAACATACTATAATTGAAATAGTTTAATTTTTAATTTTTTCTAATGTTCTTGTAATAAATCTTGGTGTTAAAGTCTTTATTGGATTGACAGTAGTTTTTAAATTATTTGGGTGACCCTTAATTTTAAAACTTACTCCAAATACTCCTTCACCTACTTTTTTGCCAACTAAAATATCACCAATTAATGGAATAGATGAAATTGTTCTATTAATTGTAGTCGCCGGAACCAAAGTTCCCCTCAAACTTACGACTTGATCTTTCTCTATATAGCCTTCCATCATCAGCGATATTGCTGGACCTATTGCATATATCTCCTCAATTGTAGTTAAATTATTTACTTTTGATGATTTCATCTCAAAATCAGTAAACCTTATACCCTCACCCGTTAATAAATCCGCAATACCTTGTAGGGATGCTAATGTTAAGATTTTTGCTAGAACTGGTATTTTTTTTACTTTAAAGTTATCAATAATTAAAGTTGAATCAGAAATGTCATTTTGACTTATAGTTTGTAAATCTAATACACCTTCCTCGAAACCTTGAATAAATTTATACCTGCTAACAAGCGGTTTTGGGAAATTTGTGGTTAAAGTTGTAACTTTATTACCTTCAGAATTTAATTTAATGTTGAAAATTAATGCCTCTTTATTTGGAAAATACGATAAAAAATCTAAATCAAATATTTCTCCTTTTCTTAAAGTAATCTTCCCATCTAGATTATTCACATAATCTTTTTTATTCAAATAAAGTTTTTTAATTTTTACATTTATTTTAGTATTTTTCCCTTTTAAAATATTTACTTTATCGTTATCTTCATTAAGAAATTTATTTATTATAGACGTTCCATCAAGCAACTCTCCTTTAATTATAAAGTTATTTTTAGTTTTTAAAATTTGAATTTTATTATTTAAACCATGATTATTTTTAAATTCTAAATTAGCACTTTCTAAATCAATTAGCTCTAATTTATTATTTAATTTTAGGTTATTTGAAATAAGTCTATTATTTCCATTTACCAAATTAATTTCTTTAAATTTAAAAATTTTATCTTTTAAAATTTCAAAATCTAACTTAATAAAACCATCCAAATTTTTTTTTGAGGTAAAATTAAATAAATCAATATTAATTTGATTATTAATTAATCCAATGTTGGTGTTAATTTTTTTAATACCATCCTCTTGAAGAATTTCGTAACTGATTTGATCGTTTTTATCGTCTATTATAATATTACTATTACCATTAATTTTAAATTTTGCCTCTTTAATATTTTTAGGATTCCCGTCTAAGTTTAAATTTATTTTATTGTTAGTAAGTTTAATAAACTTTTTTACCAATAAAGTTTTATCTAATTTACTATTTACAAAATTAAGGTCTAAATCAGAAATTATTAAATTGCTACTAAGATTAAATTTTTTGGTTTTCAATTTATCATTTATATTAAATTTAAATCTGTTAGATGTGCTTATTTTTAAGTCTTTATTTTTTAAATATTTTGTTAGAGGAAATAAATTATCCAGATCTTTAGTTAGTATTTTGCTTTCGGTGCTCTTTACGTCGCCTTCAACTAAATAATTTTTCTTATTTATTTTTTTTATTTTAATTAATTGTGACTCTAATAAATTATTATTAAATTTAGTATTTGAATTAATTATAGAATATTGATCATTTAATAATGTAAATTTAAAATTTGTTAATAAATTATTTTCACTATATTTTATTTTTAGGTTTTTAACGTGCCCCTCTATTAAATAATCATTTTTTATTTTACCCTTTTTGTCAAAATTAAAGATCATACCAGTTTGGATTATTCCATCTTGAACAAACTTGCTTGCTAACATCATCCTAAAATTGTCTTTAAAAAGCCTTATATATTTAAGAATGGATTTAATATTATTAATATCACTGTTTAAGTTAATTGATTTGATAGGTGGTTCATTTTTTATATATGATAAAACTGAAAATTCAGTTTTTATTTTTTTTATTTTTAAATTAATTTTTCCCGAAAATAATTTTGGATTTTCTGTAACTATTGAAATAGATAGATTTGATGGATTTAATTTTAAAAAAACTTTATTTAACTCTATGTTTAAATTTTTATCTATTTTTTTTATATTTTCAGATATTAAATAATTAAATGACTCTGTTTTAACTCCTATAAATGTAAGATAGGAAACTAGAATTGTTATAATAATTAAGATTAATAATAAAACTTTACTAATTATTTTTAGCATTTAAGTTGTATAGAGATTTTTCTAAAAAATTATCGATATAACCATCTAAAACTTTGTCAGGGTCTGAACTTTCAAAATTTGTTCTGTTATCCTTAACTAGTCTGTATGGATGTAATACATAAGATCTTATCTGATGGCCCCAACCAATATCTGACTTTGACTTCTGCATATTTTCATTTTCCTTTTCCTTTTTTTGAATTTCATTTTCATATAATCTTGCTTTTAACATTTGCATACAAGTTTCTTTATTTTTGTGTTGTGACCTCTCGTTCTGACATTGAACAACTATTTTTGTTGGTAAATGTGTTATTCTAACCGCACTGTCTGTAGTGTTAACATGTTGTCCTCCTGCTCCACTTGATCGATATGTATCTATTCGTAAATCTTTGTCTTTAATTTCAATATTTATGTTGTCCTTTATTACAGGGTAAACCCAAACACTAGCAAAACTTGTATGTCTTCTGGCTCCAGAGTCAAAAGGAGATACTCTAACTAATCTATGAATTCCCGACTCTGACTTTAAAAATCCGTAAAGATAGTCTCCTTCTATTTTTAATATTGATGATTTTATGCCTGCCTCATCACCTTTATGCTCACTAATTAAATTTATATTAAATTTTTTAATTTGAGCCCACTTCATATACATTCTTCTTAGCATCTCTGCCCAATCTTGGCTCTCTGTGCCACCAGCTCCAGCATGTATCTCTACATAAACATCTAAATTGTCATTTTCATTTGACAAAAAACACTTAATTTCATTTTTCTTTGCAATATTTTCTTGGTTGTTCAAGCTTTTTGAAATTTCTTTTAACAAAGAGCTATTATTTTCATCAAGGGCTAATTTATATAGTAATTTAATGTCATTACTTTCATTTATAGAATTTCTTTGAGAATTAATTAGATCATCATAAAATTTTTTTTCTTTTATGATCTTTTCTGCGCTATCTTTATTATTCCAAAAATTAGGTAAAAGTATCTTTTTATTTATTTCCTCAATTTTTTTATGTATCTTTTTTTTGTCAAAGATACTCCTGTATTCTTTGGTTAATTTTTTCAATATTAGTAATTTGTTTTAAAAAATCTTCACTCATTAATAAAAATTAAATATATTTTTTTTTGATAGTTTATAATTTAAAATTTGATTTTTTTCAAAATAGTTTTTTTTATTATTAATTTTAAAAGCTTCAATTATAGTTTCTGTTGATCTATATTCTACATTTTTACCTGTCTTTCCATCGATTAACATCATTTCAATACCTTTTGCTACTTTAAAGGGTCGTGCATCTTTTTTATTAATTGCCTTTTTTATAAAATTTTCGAATACTGGCATAGCAGTTTTAGATCCTGTTTCAAATTTACCTAAACTTTTAGGTTCATCATTGCCTATAAAAACCCCAACAACTAAATTTGAAGTAAATCCTACAAACCAAGTATCAGTATTATTATTTGTTGTGCCTGTTTTTCCAGCGAGATCCATATTAAGTTTCTTTAATTTTTTACCAGTTCCTCTTTGTATTACTCCCTCAAGCATTGAAGTTATTTGATAAGACGTTTCCGGTGAAAATACTTGTGTGAAATTGTTTTTAATTTTTGGTAATTCTTTACTAGTAAATGATATGCTATCACAATTTAAACAATATCTTTTCTCTGAATTAAAAATTGTATTACCCTCACTATCCTGTATTCTGTCAATAAAAATAGGTTTAACTAGTTTTCCACCATTTAAAAATGAACAGTATGCAGTTGTTAATTTTAATAAAGTAGTTTCAGCTGATCCTAGTGATATAGAAAGTAGTTCTTTAGGATTATCATATATATTTAGTTTTTTTGTCAAATTATTTATTTTTTTTAAACCAAGTTCTTGAGCAATTCTTACTGTCATTAGATTTCTTGACTTCTCAATACCTGTTCTTAATGTTGATAATCCATAAAACTTTTTTCCATAATTTTCAGGTTTCCATAATTTTAAATCCTCTCCTTGTTCAAGAACTATGGGCGCGTCAAGAACAAGTGAATTAGGCTTAAAGTTATTTTCTAAAGCTAAAGCATAAATGAAAGGTTTAAATGCCGAGCCAGGTTGTCTTAGGGCCTGGGTAGCTCTATTAAACTCGCTTTTTTTAAAACTAAATCCTCCAGAAACAGCTTTCACTCTTCCAGTAAAAGGATCCATAACAACTATGCCTCCATTTACAAGTGGCAATTGTTTTAAACTATATAAATTTTCTGAAATATTTTTTACATAAATTACATCACCGATATTTAATAATTCACTTAATTGTTTTTTTGTCCATGATACGTCGTTATAATTTATCAAGCCTTCTTTTTTGTTATTAATTTCTATTTCAACGTTAAATTTATTTATTTTTTTTACAATCGCCAATTCCCAACCAATAGACTTTTCTAATTTAAATTTTTTTACACTTTCAATCCAATTAGTTTTATAATTTATATTATCCAAAGGTCCTCTCCAGCCTCTTCTTTTATCATATTGCTCCAAACCATATCTTAAAGATGCAGTCGCATGTTTTTGTAGTCTAAGATCTAAAGGTGTTTTAATATTAAATCCTTGTTTATAAACTTTATCAAATCCATACTTCTCAACTATTGATTTTCTTACATCTTCTACAAAATACCTCGAGTCTTCTAGATAAATTTTTTTTCTTTTATTTAATTTTATGTCTTGGTTTAAAAAGAATTCCAAATCTTTTTTACTAATATATTCATTATCATACAAATTATTTAGAACTAAATTTCTTCTGAATAAAGCAAGCTCTTTATTTTTGTAAGGGTTGTATTTACTTGGAGCTTTTGGCAATGCTGCTAGCAAAGATGCTTCGGCATAATCTAAATCACTTATAGGTTTATCAAAATATTTTAAACTAGCAGAGGCTACACCATAACTACCTTCGCCTAAATATATTTGATTGAGGTATAATTCTAAAATTCTTGTTTTAGATAATGCTCTCTCAATTCTAAATGCTAGAATTGCTTCTTTTATTTTTCTATCTAGACTAACTTCGTTTGTTAATAGAAAGTTTTTAGCAACTTGTTGAGTAATTGTTGATGCGCCCTCTAATCTTTTTGAAGATAATAGATTAAATATATTGTTGTAAATTGCCCTTATAACCCCCTTAGCATCGACCCCTGGATGGTCAAAAAAATTTTTATCCTCTGAGGATAAAAATGAATTTATTACCTTTTTAGGAATAGAGTCGTAGGGTATAAAAATTCTCTTTTCCGATGAAAAGTCTATAATTAATTGACCGTCTCCCGAGTATAATTTGCTTGATACTGAAGGTTTATAATTTTTTAAAAATTTATAATCTGGTAGTTTATTTGAATAAATCCACAGTATAGAAATAACGAATATTGATGATAATATTAAAAAAAATGTGGAAATTATAAAAAGTCTTCTAATTAATTTATTCATTTTTATTTTAATTATTCAATGAATTTGTTAATGTTAAGGCAGAAAACTATAAAAAAATGAATAAAAATTATCAAATATTATGGCAAAAAATTTATATATTGATGCTTCGCATCCTAATGAAACTAGAGTTGTACTTAAATCAACAGAGAATATTGAAGATTATGAATACGAAAGTGTAAATAACACTTTAATAAAAAATAATATTT
>Ga0160422_10000740_pt1 | contig 19964 bp, 15 predicted proteins | sample Fk160mmetaG_FD_108192 | JGI IMG/M metagenome (GOLD analysis project Ga0160422, IMG submission 108192) | Marine microbial communities from the Central Pacific Ocean - Fk160115 60m metaG | ecosystem: Environmental > Aquatic > Marine > Oceanic > Photic zone | place: The Central Pacific Ocean... | reverse complement strand
TTATGGGATAAAAGTATGCAAGTTGTTATTGGAAGCGCAGTTGCTGACATAACTAATTTAAGCATTGGAGATATGTTTTGTGGGACTCATGGCTTTGGCGATGACGGTCACGTACATGATCATCACCACTATGAGGTAGTTGGTATTTTAAAACAATCTAACACCACAATTGATAAGTTAATAACTACTGACATAAAAAGTGTTTGGGATGTTCACAATAATCATGACCATCACACATGTGAAGATCATGACCATCACGATCATCATCACGCAGATGAAAATCTTAATGAAGATATTTATAACTCTGATAATTTTATGATTACTGCTATGTTGGTTAGATTTAAAAGTCCTGTGGCTTTCATCCAAATGCCTAGAAAAGTTAATGAAACTACAAATTTACAAGCGGCCATGCCAGTATTGGAAATAAATCGATTAACTAATTTACTTGGATTTGGTGTTCAAACAATAAATGTTATAGCATTAGTTATTATACTTGTGTCAGGAATCAGTATATTTATTAGTTTGTATAATTCTCTCAGAAAAAGAAGATATGAATTAGCGCTAATAAGAGTTCACGGAGCTACAAAATTACAACTGATAAAATTAGTACTTTATGAGGGTTTAACGTTATCATTGATAGGAACTATTCTCGGTTTAATTATGAGTAGATTAATTTTGTTTTTAACCTCTGTATTTAACAATCAAAGTCAAATTTTTAGTAATGTTAAAATAAATTTAATTACTGAGGAATTGTGGTTGTTTTTAATGTCATTGTTGATAGGCTTAATTGCTTCACTGATTCCATCTATTTTGGCATCTAAAATTAATATTCCTAAAATATTATCAAATGAATAAAAATTTAATATTTTTTCTTTTAATTTTTTCAAAATTATCTTTTGGTCAAATAGAAATTGGATGGAAAGACTTAGAAGACATTGAATTTTCTGAAACCTTTATTGATTCATTGGATGAATATGTTTTATTTCCAAATTTCGGACCTGAGGTGTTGGAATTATCTGGAAAAAAAGTTGCGATTAGTGGATATATTTTAGAAATTGATATTGGTTACTATATTCTATCTAAGGGGCCTTTTGCATCTTGCTTCTTTTGCGGTGCTGGTGGCCCAGAAACTATTGCTGAATTAAGTTTAAAGTCAGACGACATTTCTTTTGTCATGGACGAATTTGTAACTATAGTTGGTGTATTAAAATTGAACGATGAAGATATTTATCGCTGTAATTATATTTTAGAATATGCTTATCCAAGATAAGTTATCCATAATAAATTATTAGATTTGTAAAAATCAAAAACAATGAAAAATATAATAATAATTCTAACCATAGGATTAATCTTTTCGTGCAGTAATCCTAATGGAGACCAAGCTCTAACAAACACTAAAGAGTCATATTATGGTGACTTAATTAACAATAGTGATATAATTAATATCTCTGAGGTTAAAAATAGTATTTCTCAAAATGGGAAAATAGAAACTAAGATACAGGGTAAAATTCTCTCAACTTGTGCTAAAAAAGGATGTTGGATGAAGCTAAAGACAGAAGAAGATACATTAATGGTGCGATTCAAAGACTATGGTTTTTTTGTCCCCAAGGAAGGGGTTGAAGGTTGTAATGCTATTATACAAGGAGAAGCGTATTATGATACATTAACTGTTGAATTACTTCAACATTATGCACAGGACGCGGGTAAACCAGAGGATGAAATTCTTTCAATTACAGAGCCAGAGTATAATTTTCTTTTTGAGGCTAATGGTGTAATAATTCAAGAGTGAAATCATTATATCTTGCTATAATTTCTTTTATACTATTATCATGTAATTCAAGCGATAGCGAAATTAAAAGAACGATAATAGACCCTAATGATACTAGTGAGATGGCACTATTAATGAGGCAAATGTCTGATGATTTAGATATAATTAAAAACAAAATCCTTAAAGGAGAAGATATTATTGGTGATCAACTACAATTTTCTCAAATCCATAAAATGAAAACAACTGATGAAAGTTTTTTATTTGAAGGGCTAACACAAATGTCTATAGGTTTTGATTTATTAGTGAATAATTTTAATGAAAATCCTTCAAGGGACAACTATAATACAATAGTAAATAATTGTATAAGTTGTCACAAAGGTATGTGTCCTGGTCCTTTGAGTAGAATAAATAATCTGATTTTAGATTAATTTTATACTTATGAAAAAATACTTTTGAACAACTTTATATGTCTTCATATTCAAGCTTGTTTAATATTAGTAATTAGCAGAAAAAGAATTTTTTAATAAATAATAAACTACCTGCAATCACTAGATTACAAGATTTCTTATAGTGGACCTTACGGTCTCAGTTTCGAACTTTTTCTAGAAATAAAAAAAGCGGAACACTCTCCAGTATTCCGCTTTGGTGGTGCTACCAAGATTCGAACTAGGGACACAAGGATTTTCAGTCCTTTGCTCTACCAACTGAGCTATAGCACCAACTAATTTTCCTGCAAATGTAAGTTATTTTTTTATTTTAAGAAATATTTCGTATCCTTTATGTTTCAAATAAAACATTTGTAAATTTGTCTTTTATTTCTGTAATGAGATTAATTATTGATATTGGTAATACGTTTGTAAAATATGCTTTATTCAAAAATGATAAAATTATTAAATTTTACAAAAAAAGTGAAGTAGATTTTAAATTTATCAATGAAACTATCTCAAAAAGTAAAGTTAATTCTACAATAGTATCTTCCGTAAGAAAGCAAATTGATTGGAAGATAAAATCAAAATTTATTGAATTAAATTATAAAACAAAACTCCCAATAAAAATAAATTATAAAACTCCAAAAACAATTGGAAATGATAGAGTCGCTAACATAGTTGCAGCTTCTACAATATATCCAAACGAAAATGTTTTGATAGTTGACGCTGGCACATGTATCACATTTGATTTTATTGATTTAAATAATATATATGTTGGGGGAAGAATCTCTCCAGGCATAGAAATGAGATATAAAGCTTTATTTAAGCAGACAAATAATGTGCCTAGATTATCTTTAAATGAGGATTTTAATTTTTTGGGAAATAGTACCAAAGAATCGATAATTTCTGGAGTTCAAAACGGGGTGCTTTCTGAGGTAAATCTAATTATTTCTAAGTTAAAGAAAGAAAATAAAGATTTAATCGTTATTGTTACTGGAGGTGATACTTTTTTCTTTGAAAATGCTTTAAAAAATAGCATATTTGCAGATGAAAACTTCGTCTTAAAAGGACTTAATGAAATTTTAAAATATAATGAATAGGAAAAATTGCCTTTATATAATTGTGTTTTCGTTACTCAGCTCAGTGGCGCTTTCTCAAATATCAACGAATTCTCCATATTCTCGCTTTGGTCTTGGATCTTTAAATAGTTCTATTTCTTCCGAACAAACAGCTCTTGGAGGTTCTTCCGTTTCATATTTTAATTCAAACTCAATTAACTTTAATAACCCAGCAACTTATTCTTCATTTCAGCCTAAATCATTTTTATTTTCAACAGCAATAAAATCCTCATTTCATAATTTTGGTACTGTAGATCAATCTCAAAATGAAACTAATACATCATTTAGCCATTTAGCAATTGGTTTTCCAATTAATAATTATGTATCAGTAAGTTCAGGATTGTTGCCGTATAGTTCTGTTGGTTACAATTTAGATTACGATACACTCTATCCCGATTTAGAAAATGCTGTTTCAATTTCATCCTCCGGCAATGGAGGTTTAAGCGAGTATTTTTTTGGTACAGCAATCAAACTTCATAATACACTGTCTGTAGGGATAAACGCATCTTATTTATTTGGGGGACTAACCAATAACAAAACAGCTAATTTTAATAATCAAGAAATATTTAATGTAAGCTCTGTAGATAGGAAAAACATCACAGGACTTTCATATGAAGCTGGTTTTTTATTTAATAAAGAGATTAACAAAGATAAATATGTTGCTGTTGGAGCTAGCTTCCAAAATAATTCTGAATTAGACGTAAAACAAAGTATACTAGCAACCACATATGATTTAAATTCAACCTCAATTATAATTAAAGATACTTTTCAAATTGATACTATCTTTGGTAATATAGTTATTCCAAATAAAATATCAGTTGGATTATCATACTCCACTAAGAGACTACTGTTAGTTATGAATTATTCTTCTCAAGATTGGTCTGATTATCAATTTTTAGCTAATGGTGTTTCTTTAAATGAAGACAATCTTAACAATAGTATCTGTTATTCTGGAGGTCTTCAATTTACTCCAAAGTACAATGCTCATAATAAATACTGGAAAAAAATAAATTATAGATTAGGTGGAAGGTATAATCAAACTTACTTAAGTTTAAGAAATAATCAACTTACAGAAAAGTCATTAACTTTTGGTGTTGGTTTACCAATAAAACGAACAAACACTTACTATAATTTATCTGTAGAATTATGTGATAAAGGAACTACTGAGGAGAATTTAATTAAAGAACAGTTTATTAGAGTTTCCTTTGGAGTAACATTCAAAGGAACATGGTTTGTTAAAAGAAAATATGATTAAACAAAATAAAAAATGATGAAGAAAATAGGAATTTTAATTATTTTAATAGGAATTGCTTTCACCACAAGATCACAATCTGAATGTGAAAAGAATTACGCAATTTATAGGAATGAATATAATCAGAAGAACTATGAAGAAGCTTTAAAGTCATGGAGAAAAGTATTTAATAACTGTCCTGATTTTAATCAATATACTTTTACAAATGGCGTAAAAATGTATCAGTACATGATAAAACAGGACAAGGAAAACAAAATATCTTATTTGGATACAATAATGTTGATTTATGATACAAGAATTCAATATTTTGGAAATAAAGAAAAGATTTTTGGGGATAAAGGCTCAGATTTGTTAAAATATGATCCAGATAGATTTATTGAGGCATATGAAATGATGAAGATGTCTTTGGAGTTTACAGGGAACTCAACAAAACCTACTGTATTAGTATCATATTTTAAGTCTTTAGTAAAATATCAAAGAAGTGATGTAACTATAACTAAACAGGACGTTCTCGATGCCTATGTACAACTTTCAGATGTTATTTCGTATAACATTAATAATAATCCAGATTATTCAAAATATTATCTGGCTGCTCAAAAAAATATTGAAAATATGTTTGCTCCATACGCGTCTTGTGATGATTTAATATTAGTATTTGAATCTCGGCTAAAAGAAGAAAATCTTAGTGTAAGTGTCTTAAAAAAAATAACTTCGTTACTTGATAAAAAGAATTGTACAGATAATGAGGTGTTTTTTACTGCTGCGAGTAAACTTCATGACTTAGAGCCGACAGCTTCCTCTTCTTATGACATGGGAAATACAAGTTTAGCAAAAAAGAACTACTCGGCAGCTGTAGAATATTTTACTCAGGCTATTGAAATGACTGAGGATTTATCAAAAAAAGCTTCTTATTATTTAAAACTATCTTACTCATATCAAATGATAAAATCTTACTCAAAGGCTAGAGACGCCGCAATTAATGCGTCAAAATTAAAACCAGAGTGGGGTGAGCCATATATAATAATTGGTGATCTTTATGCATCATCTGCAACTAAATGTGGATCTACAAGTTTAGAACAGAGGTCTGTATATTGGGTAGCTGTAGATGCGTATAAAAAAGCCAAGAGTATTGACAATTTACTTTCTGAAAAAGCAAATAAGAGAATTTCAACTTGGTCTAAACAATTCCCTTCGAAAGAAGATTGCATTTGGGAGGATATATCAGAGGGATCTACTTACAAAGTAGGTTGTTGGATTGGAAGATCAACTAAGGTAAGAACTCGAGATTAGTTAATTGAAAGTATTTTTAAAATTGTTTTCTTTATTTGCTTTATTATTTTCTTGTGAGAATACGCAACAGAATATAAACCAATTTGTTGAAGGAGATGAATTGCCAGTTGAAGTATTAACTGATTCTGAAATTCAATATACTGAAAATGGATTATTAAAAGTTCGAGTTACATCAAAAAACATGCAGAGATTTATTGAAGAAGAAGACAGAATAGAATTATCAGGAGGTGTGCATGTTGATTTTTATAAACTAAATCAAAAAAATAAAAAATCTAAACTATTTTCTGAAAACGCTATTATAAATAACTCAAAAAATTTAATGTTAGCTATAAATAATGTTGAGTTAAAGAGTACCGATAATAAAATTTTGAAAACGGAGGAATTAGTTTGGGATAAAAATCAGAATTTGATATATACAGATAAGAATGTCGAGATACAAACTGATGATGAAATTATCTCTGGAAAAGGATTCAAATCTACACCTGATTTTAAAGAGTATGAAATTTCTCAGGTAACGGGAACTTTCTATTTAGACAAATAAAAATCATCCTTAGATAATTTACTAGGTTTATTTTTTTATGTAGATATCTTTATTTTGTAATTAATATATTGTTAAGAATAATTAATATGATAAATAAAAAATCATTGTAATTTATAATAGTAAAATCATTAAATAATCTATTTTCATAACTCAAATAACAATCGTATATTCGCAAATTGAATTTATTAATTAAATAGTAATAAAATGGCTGTACTACAAAAAATCAGAGAAAGAGGAACTTTATTAATAATAGTTATTGGTGGAGCTTTAGCAGCATTTATATTAACAGAATTTATTAAAGACCCTGGAGGATTACAATCTGGAGGAGATGGGTCTGTTGGTAGTATATATGGGGAAGACATTAGTCAAGAAGAATTCTCTGAAACCTTATCATTTATAAAAAACACACAACAATCACAAAACCTCCAAGAAGGACAAAAAAATAGTTTTGCTTGGGATAAGTTAATTAAAGACAAAATTATAAACTTTTCTTCGAAAAATATTGGGTTAAATATATGTGGTAAAGAACTATATGAATTAGAGACTGGTAACATCAGCCCTAACAATGTATCTCCTTATTTTTCAAGTTTTTTTATTAATCCAGATACAAGGAAGTTTGATAATGAGCTAGTTAACAGTTGGTTAGAAAACTTTGATAATCTTGATAATGAGAGAAGATCTATTTTCTTAAATTTAGAGAATCAAGCAATACAAATTAGATACGAACAAAAATATCAGAGTTTGATAGAGAAGGGAATGTACACAACAACTGACGAAGCATCTAGATCATTAAATGAGAAATCTCAAAATGCAAATGTAAGTTACGTTTCTATTCCGTTTTCAAGTATAGAAGATATTGAAGTAACCGAGGATGAAATTAATGATTATTATATCAAAAATATTGAAGACTTTCAAAATGACAAAGAGACTAGAAATATTGAGTATGTTACATTTACTGTGATTCCATCTGATCAAGACGATAAAAATGTAAGAGAAGAATTAACTAAATTATCCTCAAAATTTAATGATTCTGATAATGATGAGTTATTCGCTTCAAGATATACTTCTGAGATAATTGAATCTTTCCCATATTTAAAGAAAGAACAAGTAACTGATCCGAAATTTTCAGAGTTAATCGAAATGGATTTAGGTTCTGTGTTGGGTCCATATAAATTGACAAATGGTAGATATAGACTTTCTAAGTTCTCAGAACTTGTAAAGAGACCAGACTCTGTTGAAGCGAGACATATTTTATTAAACTCTGAAAACTACTCAAGAGATACAGCTGAAGTTATTTTAAAAAATCTTAGAAATCAAGTAAAATCTGGAATAGATTTTGGAGAACTTGCTATGAATTACTCTGATGACAATGGATCAAAGATAAAAGGTGGGGAGCTAGGTTGGTTTAAAGAAGGTAAAATGGTTCCCCAGTTTGAGGACGCGTGTTTTTCTTCTAAAAAAGGAGACCTCAAAATTGTATCTACACAGTACGGACTACATTTGATACAAGTTACGGGAGTAAGTAAATTGATTGATAAATATAAGATTGTTCACCTTGATAAAGATGTTCTTCCGAGTCCAGAGACTAAAGATTTTTATTACGATCAAGCAAATAACTTTATAACTGGAGCAAATAATAAGCCTAAGGACACATCTTTTTCTTCTTACTCTCAGTCTGATAACCAATTAATTAGAGAAGATGTTAACGTAGATAATATGAAATATAATGTCTCTGCATTAGAAAATTCTAGAGATATTGTAAAGTGGGCATTTGATGCAAATATTGGTGACGTTTCAAATACAATTTATACATGTGGAGACAATTATGTTGTTGCTAGTCTGTCAGGAATAAATTTTGAAGGAGACTTAGATTTAGAATCAGTTAAGGAACAAATAATACAGAAAATTCAAAAAGAAAAAAAATATGAATATATTCAGAAAAAAATCACTGATGGCTCTAGCTTAGAAAATATATCTAAAATGTTTTCCTCAGAGATTAAGACAACTGAGATAGTTAATTTCAATAATAATAATGTTAACGAAATTGGAAATTCACCTAATTTTGTTGGAGTTGTTAATTCAATTGATGTAAATACTGTTTCTCCAACAATTAAAGGAACTAATGCCGTTTATGTTCTATTAGTTAATAGTAAATCAGAATCAGCGCAGAATACTGCCACTCCCAATCAAAGATTAGAAATTCAAAATTCAAATTTTTCAGGAATTTTTTATAATTCTGTATTGAATGTTTTAAAGGAAAAAGCAAATATTGTAGATGATAGATTTAATTTTTATTAAATCAAGAAATCAATCAATTAAAAATATATAAGTTTAAATAATGTTATTTTATCTCAATATATTCATGCGATAAGAATTGAGATTTAAGAAAATAAACAGAAGAATTGTAAATGATAAGAGTGAGGAGCCCCCATAACTCATAAACGGTAGAGGAATTCCTATAGTTGGAGCTAAACCAATTGTCATTCCCAAATTAATTAGAAGATGAATGAATAGAATACATGCTACACTATATCCATATACTCTACAGAATTGTGATTTTTGTTTTTCAGCTAAGTAAATAATTCTTACAAGAAGCCCACCAAAAATACCAAGAAAAAATAAACTTCCCAGAAATCCCCATTCTTCACCAACAGTACAAAAAATAAAGTCAGTGCTTTGCTCTGGTACAAAATCAAATCTTGTTTGAGTTCCATTTAAAAACCCTTTACCAAATAAACCTCCAGAACCAATAGCTATCTTAGATTGTATTAGATTATATCCCGATCCAAGAGGGTCAAATTCTTTCCCCAAGAGTACATTAACTCTTTCTATTTGATATGGAGATAGAATATTATTAAAAATATAATCTGTACTGTATATAACAACATTAGAAATTATAGCAATTAACCCTGATATTTTGATACTTCTCACCCTATTAGAAGTTAAAAAGTACGCAAGTATTATAATAGCTGTAATAATTAATGAAATAATAAATGGGTTTAATAACAAGGAAAATAAAGCTAATGTAAACAGAACTAAAAAAACAATAAGAACATTTCCAGACAAACCTTCTCTGTAAAAAACTAATATAAATGATGAGAATACTAGTGCAGTTCCTAAATCATTTTGTAAAATGATAAGAAAAAATGGTATCAATATTATTAGATAACTCTTCGCCATTGATTGTAAAGAGAATTTTTTTTGTTTATTAAGACTAAACATTTTAGCTAAAGCTAGAGAGGTGGTAAACTTGCAAAACTCAGAGGGTTGAATTTTAAAAATACCTAGTTTAATCCAAGAAGTTGCTCCTCCAGTAGATTCAGCACTGAATAGAACAATTATTAAAAATAAAATACTTATTGCATAAAAAAATAACGCTAGAGAATCAAAAAAACTCCAATCAATTATCAATATTATAAATCCTACGATAATTGAAATTCCAATAAAGAGCAATTGTTTCCCATGTTTTGTGTCTAGACTATAAATTGTATGAGTAAAGTCATCGTTGTACATAGAAGCATAAATATTTATCCATCCAAAAAATACAAGTAACAAGTACAGAGCAATTGAAATTCCGTCTATTTTACCAAATATTTCAGAAGTTTTTCTCATTGTAAAATTTTATAATTTACTATTGATCATTTTAAATTCTAAATTTTTATTTGTAATTTTATTTTTAAGATATTTCTCAATCATTAATGTGGCAATTGGAGCAGCCCAAGTTGAACCCCATCCTCCATTTTCAACGTAAACAGCAATTGCAATTTTTGGGTTTTCTTTTGGAGCAAAAGCAATGAAAATTGAATGGTCTTCCCCATGAGGATTTTGTGCAGTTCCTGTTTTTCCACAAATATTAATTCCTTCAACATTAGCTAAATTAGCTGTTCCATCTATATGAGTTAGTGTTAACTCCATACCTTCAATTACAGTAGTAAAATGTTTTGGAGCAATGGAAGTGTACCTTTTCTTTAGAAATCTTGAGGGAATACTATCTCCATCAATTTTTTTAATAATATGTGGAGTGAAATAAAAGCCTTTGTTTGCTATAGTTGCAGCTAAATTTGCCATTTGTATTGGGGTTGATAAAAGTTCACCTTGTCCAATTGACATTGACAAAATTGTGCTAGATTTCCATCTATTTTTTTTATAGTATCTATCATAATAGTCTGCTCCTGGTATAAAACCTTTTGTACCTGAGATAAAATCATTACCTAAATAATCACCAAAACCAAAACTCTTTACGTGATTTTTCCAGTTTTCATATGCTTTATAAATATTGTCAAATGAATCGAAATAATTTTCCCAAAGATTGCAGAAATAGGGATTGCATGAGGTAGCTAGAGATGTTTTTAAGTTAACATAAGGGTTGTGTTGATGACATTTAACATATTTATTATTTCCATATTCATACATACCATCACAGAAATAACTTTGATTTTTGTCTAAAACTCCCTCTTGCAAAGCTATTAAACTATTAATTATCTTTAGTGGAGAGGCAGGAGGATAACTTCCATTTAACGCACGATTTAATAAAGGCTTATCTATATCGTTAAATAAACTGATGTAATTTTTTGACCTGTCTCTTCCTTTCATAAAATTAGGATCGTAATTAGGAGCTGTAACTAAACTGAGAATTTCTCCGGTTTTCGGCTCAATAGCAACAATAGCACCTTTTTTATTTTTCATTAATTTCTCACCATAGCTTTGCAGTTCAATATCTAAAGTTGTTGTTAAATTTTTTCCATGTATTGCTAATGTGTCATGTTTGCCGTTTTTAAAACTTCCTTGTGGTGTGTTATGAGCGTCTACTAATATTAGCTTCATGCCTTTTGATCCTCTGAGTTCTTTTTCGTATGCGGCTTCGATTCCAGTTTTCCCCTCGATGTCACCTTTGGTATAATATTTGTCTTTAATTCTATTTTCGTCTACTTCACCTAAATATCCAATTACATGAGCAGCAACTTTTACAGGGTAATCTCGTGTAGTATTTACACGAACATAGAACCCATTAAACTCATTCATTGACTCTTGTATTTTGTGAGCAGATGATATTTTCAACTGTTTAGAAAATACACTTTCTTTATATTTGGAGTAGTTTTTGCATATTTCTAATTTTTCTCTAAAATCTTTTATATTTATTTCAGTTAAAGAACATAATTTTAATGTGTCAAATTCAATCACATCCTTAGGAATAACCATCAGGTCATAGGACGCTATATTTGAAACCAAGAGTTTTCCATTTCTATCATATATTAGCCCTCGAGCAGCTTGTTGAACCTCATACCTTATAGCATTATTTCGAGCAGAATATTTATATCTTGAATTAATTATTTGAATATAGAATAGTTTCATTAAAAATATAACAATAACTGTTATGAAAATTCCTTTAATAATTTTTTGTCTTTGTTTTAACTGAATCATTATTTCTCCGTCACTTTATAAGCAAACAATTGAAAAATTAGTATAATAATAAATGTTGTAATTGTACTTAAAAATACTTTTAATAATAAGAAGAAAATACCACTATTAGAAAAGTTTTCTAAAGAAAATAAAAACAGGTGGTGAATAAAAATTATAGTAATAGCGTATACACTAAAAGTTTTAAGTCCTAACGTTTCTAGGGTTAATTTTTCTTTAATATCAATTGAGTTTTTTGGGATCACTATTTTGTGTATGTATGTTGAAATAAACGCAATAAATACTAGGGATGAGCTATTTAACCCAATATTACCTTCAAAAATGTCTAATAAAATTCCAATTAGAAAAGCATATAGAATAATAAACCATTTTTCTGTATCTTGAGGAAGAGTTATAATCAATAATACGTAGACTAACGGATTAATATAATTTATAAATTGTACATTGTTTAACAAAAGAATTTGAATTAAAACAAATAATGGAGCTAACCATAGATATTTAGTTAAATTTTTCATTATAGTTCTTCTAATTCTTTTTTATGAAGTGAATTGATTATGTAAACATTTGTAATATTGTTCATATCGCATAAAAATTTAACTTTTATATTGTAGAGTCCATTTTCATTTCCTTTATTATATGAAATGATGGTGCCAATATCTATGTTTTCGGGAAAGATTGAGCTAAATCCATTTGATTGTATAGTATCTCCTAAACTGATATTAGCGTGGTTAGGAATATCGTTAATTTCACCTTCCATGTAGTTATGACTTGTCCATTTTAGAGATCCATTTTGATTGCTTTTAACGTGTTTAATACTAACCGAAGATTTGCTATTTAAAATTGATATTGCTTTGGAGTAATTTTCTGAAATCGAACTAATTATTCCAACAATACCATTGTGAGTCATAATACCCATTCCTTCTTTTACTCCATCAGTCCTCCCTCTATTTATTACAATAAAATTATCTTTTTTGTAAACAGAATTGTTTATGATTCTTGCCGGAATAAAGTCATGTAAATGATTTTTATTATTTTCTTTTTCGTAACTAATCATAGAATATAATTTTGCATTTTCTTTTTTTAAAAATTTATTCTCTTTCTTTAGATTTAAATATTCATTAATATTTGAATAATAATCGTAAATCGCCCCAGTATATTCTTGAGTGAAAGATAAAATTTTACTATGTTGATATCTATGGTTAGAAAAATACAAATACAGAGATGAAGATTCTATTATGATGAATAATAGAATAAAATAATATTTCTTTAGAAATAGAAATAAATTTCTCATTATTTAGACTTACTGAATAAGAAATGAGAATCCAGATGTATTTTTTAATGCAATTCCAGTTCCTCTTGCAACGGCTCTAAGTGGGTCTTCAGCTACGTACACGGGAAGTTTAGTTTTTTGAGAGATTCTTTTATCTAAACCTCTTAACATTCCTCCTCCTCCTGTTAGATATAAACCAGTGTTGTAGATATCTGCAGAAAGTGCGGGAGGTGTTGTAAATAATGCATTCATAATTGCCGCTTCAATTGCTTCAATTGAATTATTTAGAGCGTTGGCGATTTCTTTATAAGTTACAATTACTTCTTTAGGAATTCCATTCATTAAATCTCTTCCGTGCACCGCAAAGTTTGGAGGGGGATCGTCTAATTCAGTAAGTGCGGAACCTGCATTGATTTTAATTTTTTCTGCCATATTATCCCCAATCGCGATATTGTATCTGGTTTTCATATAGTTTTTAATATTATTAGTAAATTCATCACCAGCAACTTTGATAGATTTATCAGTAACAATACCACCTAATGAAATAACCGCAATCTCTGTAGTTCCACCACCAATATCAATTACCATGTTACCCTCTGGTTCCATTACATCAATACCTATGCCTATTGCTGCTGCCATAGGTTCATGAATTAACCATACTTCTTTTGCTCCAGCGTGTTCTGCAGAATCCATTACAGCTCTTTTTTCAACTTCCGTTATTCCAGAAGGAATACATATAACCATTTTGAGAGCTTGAGGAAACAGAGTTTTTGGTCTATTAATCATTTTAATAAATCCTCTGATCATTTGCTCTGCTGAATGAAAGTCAGCGATAACACCATCTTTTAGTGGTCGAATAGTTGTGATTCCTTTGTGTGCTTTACCGTGCATTTGTCTTGCTCTTTTACCAATTGCAATAACTTCGTCAGATCTTAATTCTTTAGCGACAATAGATGGTTCGTCTACTACTACTTTGTCGTTGTGAATTATTAGAGTGTTCGCAGTTCCTAAGTCAATAGCAATTGATTCTGTCATAAAGTCAAAAAATCCCATAATTTCTTTATTTTAATGTTTAAAGTGTCTATGTCCTGTCATAACCATTTTCATACTATTATTATCACAGAACTCAATTGATAAGTTGTCTTTGATTGATCCTCCAGGCTGGATTACACATTTTATCCCTTCATTATTTGCTAACTCTACACAATCAGGAAATGGAAAAAATGCATCTGATGCCATTACCGCTTCATTTAAATCAAATTTAAAGAATTTAGCTTTCTTTACAGCTTGTTTTAAAGCGTCAACTCTTGATGTCTGTCCAACTCCACTAGCTAATAGTTGTTTGTTTTTTACAAATACAATAGTATTTGACTTTGTATGTTTACATACTTTGGAAGCAAATTCTAAGTCAGAAATTTCTCTCTTATTTGGTTTTAGTTTTGTTACAGATTTCATATCAGAAAAATTATCCGTTTTCAAATCTTTATCTTGAAATAATACTCCATTTAGAATAGTTCTGAACTGGGTTCGAGCAAGTTTAATATCCTTTTGTACTAAAATCACTCTATTTTTCTTTCTTTTTAAAATGTCAAGAGCGTATTTGTCATATGATGGAGCGATAATTACTTCAAAGAAGATTTCATTTATCTCTATAGCGGTTTCTAAATCTAACTCTGTGTTTGTGATTAAAACTCCTCCAAACGCAGAAATAGGGTCAGCAGCAAGAGCATCTTTCCAACTCTCAATTAGGGAATCTCTGCTTGAAATACCACAAGCGTTATTGTGTTTTAAGACTGCAAATGTTGTGTCTTTAAACTCTGATATTAAATTAACTGCAGCATCAACATCTAATAAATTATTATAGGACAGTTCCTTACCATTTAGTTGGTGAAACATATCTTCTAGGTCCCCAAAGAACACTCCATTTTGATGAGGATTTTCTCCGTATCTTAGTGACTTACTATTTCTTATACTTTGTTTAAAACAAATTTCATCTTCATTAAAATAATTGAATATTGCAGTATCATAATGAGACGAAATATTGAATGCTTTTCCTGCAAATTTCTTTCTTGTCTCTAAGTCTGTTGACCCATTGTCGTTTTCTAAAAGTGATAGTAATTCTTCATATTGACTCATCTCAGAGACAACAAATACATCTTTATAATTTTTGGCTGCAGCTCTAATCAATGAAATTCCTCCAATGTCTATTTTCTCAATAATATTTTGCTCAGAGGTTTTAGAAGAAACTGTTTTTTCAAATGGATATAAATCTACGATTACTAAGTCAAACTCTGGAATATTATATTTTTCGATTTGTTTTTTGTCTGAATCAATTTCCCTTCTAGAGAGAATTCCTCCAAAGACGTGAGGATGCAGAGTCTTCACTCTTCCTCCTAATATAGATGGATATGTAGTTAAATCCTCTACTTTGTTTACAGTTATACCTTGATCTTCTATAAATTTTTGTGTCCCCCCTGTAGAATAAATTTCAATTCCGAGTTCATTTAATTTATGAACCACTGATCCCAATCCATCTTTATGAAATACTGATACAAGTGCGTTTTTAATTTGTCTTTTCTGATTCATTAACCTTTTTGAAAATGTTAATGCAATTTTACTTAAATACTAAGTGTTTTTCAAGTGAATAAAAGATTAATATAATATCTGTTAATAACTTTTTAGATTGTTAATTTCTTAGTTTGATATTAGAGATATCATTACAGATTTGGATTGCTTTATTAGCAGAGTGAATATTTTTAATAATCAGTACTAGTTTGTCTGATTTTTCTTTCATTTCAGACATTGTAAAATTTTGCTTTAGGAATTCCAAGATTTTACTGAAGGATTCGGATTCAAAATATAGAGAATCTTTCTTTGTAGTGAAATAGGCTCTCATCTCTTTATTCTTCAATAATAGCCTTTCAAATCCTAATTCTTTTGCAATCCATTTCAACTTCATTGATGATATGAGATCTTCCACAGATTTTGGAATCTTTCCAAATCGATCTTCTAAATTACTTTTAAATATTTGCAACTGGTCTTCTAATGTAATGTTGGTAAGTTCTTTGTAAATATTCAACCTTTCTTCAACATTAGAAATATACGTTTCGGGAATTAGAATTTCTAAATCAGTATCTATTTGACAATCCTTTATAAAATATTCTTTTTTAGTATCCTTGAAGAGTTCATTAAATTTTTCTTGTTTTAATTCTTCTATTGCCTCATTTAATATTTTTTGATACATATCAAAACCAATTTCGTTGATAAATCCACTCTGGTCAGCCCCTAATAGATCTCCAGCTCCTCTAATATCTAAATCTCTCATAGCTATACTAAATCCACTTCCTAAATTTGAAAATTGTTTTAACGCATTTAATCTTTTTCTGGAATCATCAGAAAGCTGATAAGATGGAGGGCTTATTAAATAACAGAATGCTTTCTTGTTAGACCTTCCAACTCTTCCTCTCATTTGATGAAGATCAGAAAGCCCAAAATTATTTGCATTATTAATTATAATTGTGTTTGCATTTGGAACATCAACTCCATTTTCTACAATGGTAGTAGACACTAGAACATCATACTCACCCTCTATAAATTTAATCATTAAATCTTCTAAAACTTTTCCATCTAATTGTCCATGGCCGATTTCAATCTTTGCATTTGGAACTAGACGTTGAATAATGGTTGCTACTTCTCTAATGTTTTCTATTCTGTTATGAATAAAAAATACTTGTCCGTTTCTGGAAATTTCATATTGAATTGCATCTCGTATTAATTCTTCATCAAAATGAATGATTTCTGTATTAATTGCAATTCTATTAGGTGGGGGAGTATTGATTATGGATAAATCTCGAGCTCCTAACAAAGAAAATTGTAATGTTCTTGGGATTGGGGTAGCCGACAAGGTAAGGATATCCACATTAGATTTATGATTTTTTAGTTTATCTTTAATGTTTACTCCAAATTTTTGTTCTTCATCAATAATTAATAAACCTAAATCTTTAAATTTTATATCTTTACCAACGATTCTATGGGTTCCAATCAAAATATCAACCTTACCTTGAAATAGATTTTCAATAGTTTGATTTTGTTGTTTAATAGTTTTGAATCTATTAATATAATCTATCTCACAAGGAAATTCTTTTAACCTGTTTTTAAATGTTTTATAATGTTGTAAAGCTAATATTGTAGTTGGGACTAAAACAGCTACTTGTTTATTGTCCGCTACCGCTTTAAAAGCCGCTCGAATAGCAAGTTCAGTTTTTCCAAAACCAACATCTCCACAAACTAATCTATCCATGGGTATGTTTTTTTCCATATCGTCTTTTATCGCTATGGTTGCAGAGGTTTGGTCTGGGGTGTCTTCCCACATAAAAGAAGCTTCCAATTCATGCTGTAGATAGGTGTCAGGAGAGTAGGAAAAACCATCGATTTTTTTTCTTTTTGCATAAAGTTGGATGAGGTTAAATGCAATTTTCTTGACTCTATTTTTTGTTTTGTTTTTGGTGGTTTGCCATTTAGAACTTCCAAGTTGATTAACAACGGGACGATGTCCTTCTTTCCCAGAGTATTTTGATATTTTATGCAAAGAATGTACGCTAATATATAAGATGTCTCCGTCTTTGTAAATTAATTTTATGCTTTCTTGTTTCTTTCCGTTATTATCAATTTTATGAAGACCGGCAAATTCTCCAACACCATGATCAATATGAGTTACAAAGTCGCCCAACTTTAGATTAGTAAGTTGTTTTAAGGTAATAGCTTGTTTGTCTGCAAACTTTGTTTTGCTCCTGAATCTGTGATGTCTGTTGAAAATCTGATGGTCAGTATAAATTGCCATTTTATTATCATGATCTATAAAACCCTCATGTAAATTTCCAACAACACTTGTGATATTAATTTCTCTTCCTTCATTTTCTAAAATTTGATAAAACCTTTCTTTTTGCTCTATAGATGAACATATTATAATATTTTTATATCCATTTTTTTGAAACTTTATAAGTTCATTAAAAAGAATATCAAACTTTTTATTAATTGGAGTAAGTGGTATTATATTTGATTGAATCTCAAAATTTGGGTTAAAAATATTATTTGAACTAAAATTGACTGATTTAAATTTTTCTAATTGATTAGTGAATTCATCTGTGTTAGAAAAAATCTCATGAGGGCTAATTTGATATAATGCAGATTTGTAAGATGTTTTTTTAAATTCTCTCTTAGCTTTGTCAAAATTTTTTTTAATTATTCCTAACACATGTTGAGTGTCTTCAAACCAAATAGTTGTGTTCCTAGGTAGATATTCAAGGAAACTAACTTGTTTTTCTGAACTTTTTTTTGCGCCAGTGTTTGGGATGATTGATATTTTTTCTTTCTTATCTACGGACAATTGAGTGTTTATATTGAACGTTCTTATACTTTCAATTTCATCATCAAAGAACTCTATACGAAAAGGGTGTTCATACGCATAAGAAAACACGTCTATAATCCCTCCTCTTATAGAAAATTGACCTGGGTCGGTAACAAAATCTGACTGTGTAAAATTATTTTCAATTAGAATTTTCTCAAGTATATTTGGATCATGTGTTTCAGACACAGAAAGTATGATAGTTTTTTTCTTTAAAACTCTTTTGCTTATAACTTTCTCAGAAACAGCCTCAGGATAACTAATAATTATTGAATTTCGTTTGTTGTTAAGTTTATTTAACACTTCTGCTCTTAACAATACATTAGAATTGTCTGTTTCTTCAATCTGGTAAGATCTTCTGTATGATGCGGGATAGAAAAATATTTCATGATTTATTAAATTTTCTAAATCATTAATAAAGTAACTTGCAGATTCTTTATCGTTTAATATGAAGAGTTGAGGAGATTTAGTTTTCTTTATTATGGAAGCCGCTAGAACAGATTTTGAGGATCCAATAAAGTTATTTAATTGTATTTTACTGTTTTCTTGATTTAGTTTTTCAGAAATAGTATCTCTAAAAATAGAGATTGGTAAAAGTTTAAGTAAAGATTTATTTTTCAATTTGTTTTATTTCCTTCATCATTTTAATATACCATTCTTGATTAGTATTAAAAGGTTTACCTCCACTAATTCTATTAAAGTTAATACAATTCAATTCATTAAGTTCGTCTTCATCCCTTCCAACAACACCACTAATGCCGCTTATCGCACTCTTAACAGCGAAATCGGCTAATTCAAAAATTAAATTTAAATCACTTTGATTTGCTTTTGATGATCTTCCAAAGTATCCACTTTTTTGAACAAGAACTTTATTTGCCCTTAATCTTTTTGAAAATTGTTTTGCAAACCATTGGCCGGGATTTAGATCGTCTAATCTAACATGTCCGAAGGCATCTCTCAGTATTTCTCCACCTTCTTTTTCGGTTTCATTTACAATTGTCTGTAAACCAGCTCCTTCACTAAGAAATATATTAACACAGTCATGAGAATCCATAATTCTAATAAGTCTTTCACACTCTTTCTCAAAATTAATATTTTCTTCAGGTAAAAGTATTGAATGAATATCCCATTTTTCTTTAGTAATACCAATTTCTGGAATAAAATTAAGCAATTGTAATCTTTTTCGATATTCATATGCAGTAGCAGCTGTTAGCCACCCGCAATGTCTTCCCATTATTTCATGTATAATGAGCTGTCTATTAGATGTTGTATTTTCATTTACAATATTTTCAAAAAATATAGCTCCTTGTTCTGCAGCTGTCCACGCTCCAAGAGTCTGCGAAATAGGAAATACATCGTTATCAATTGTTTTTGGTAGACCTACAACAGTTAAGTTATAATTATTTTGTTTAAGATAGTTGGATAAATCTGCTGCGGTAGTGTTAGTGTCATCTCCTCCAATAGTATGAAGGATA
>Ga0160422_10000739_pt1 | contig 19976 bp, 18 predicted proteins | sample Fk160mmetaG_FD_108192 | JGI IMG/M metagenome (GOLD analysis project Ga0160422, IMG submission 108192) | Marine microbial communities from the Central Pacific Ocean - Fk160115 60m metaG | ecosystem: Environmental > Aquatic > Marine > Oceanic > Photic zone | place: The Central Pacific Ocean... | reverse complement strand
ACTCCTAGAGAGTTCACAACAATTACAGTAACTGATGGAATTGCTATGGGTCATGAAGGTATGCGTTCATCACTCGTATCAAGGGAAGTAATTGCAGATTCTGTTGAACTGACAATGAGGGGCCATTGTTACGATGCTCTGGTTGGATTAGCTGGTTGTGATAAATCATTACCAGCCATGATGATGGTTATGTTGAGGCTGAACGTACCTTCTGTATTCATGTACGGAGGAACAATTTTACCAGGAAAATTTAGAGGAAAAGATGTCGATGTTGTAAATGTATTTGAGGCAGTAGGTAAACATGCAAGTGGAGAATTTTCAGATACTGATTTAAAGGAATTAGAATGCGTGGCCTGTCCGTCAGCCGGTGCCTGTGGCGGCCAATTTACTGCTAATACAATGGCATGCGTATCTGAGGCAATGGGATTGGCTTTACCCAATTCAGCTGGAGCACCAGCTCCTTATGAAAGTAGAGACGAATATGCAAAAGCATCAGGAGAAGCAGTTGTAGAATTAATTAAAAATGGAGGTCCATATCCAAGAGATATTGTCACTTTAAAAGCCTTAGAAAATGCCGCAGCAATTGTTGCGGCTACAGGCGGATCAACCAATGCCGCCTTGCATTTACCAGCTATAGCTCATGAAGCTGGAATAAAGTTTAATTTATTTGATGTTGCCGAAATTTTTAAAAAAACTCCGTACATCGCAAATTTAAGACCCGGTGGAAAATATGTGGCTAAGGATTTATTTGATATTGGAGGAGTTGGAGTAGTTATCAAGGAATTATTAGATCATGGATATATTCATGGAGATTGTTTAACGGTAACAGGTAAAACAATCGCTCAAAATTATGATGGTGTTGAGTTACCAAAAAATCAGGATGTAGTATTTCCGATTTCAAATCCTATACATCCGACAGGTGGAGTTGTTGGTCTTAAAGGAAATCTAGCACCAGAAGGAGGAATTGTAAAAATAGCTGGTCTAAAGGAGTTATTTTTTGAAGGACCGGCAAGGGTTTTCGACGGCGAGCAAGCAGCATTCGAAGCTGTGCAAGCAAGAAAATATAAGGACGGAGAAGTTATTGTTGTTAGGTATGAAGGAGCGCGTGGAGGTCCTGGGATGAGAGAAATGCTCTCTACTACAGCGGCATTGTATGGACAGGGTGCAGGAGATAAAGTTGCACTAATTACAGATGGTAGATTTTCTGGAGGAACCAGAGGATTTTGCATAGGGCATGTAGGTCCTGAAGCTGCAGTTGGAGGTCCAATTGGTTTAATAAAAACAGGCGATATTATTTGTATCGACGCAAAGGCTGGAACATTAGATGTAAAATTAAGTGAGCAAGAATTAGAAAATAGAAAAAAAGATTGGAACCCAAGAGAGACAAATTATACATCAGGAGCATTGCATAAATATGCCCAGTTAGTTGGTCCAGCAAGAGATGGTGCTGTTACACATCCTGGTGCTAATAATGAAAAACATACATTTGTAGATTTGTAGACATGGAAATAGAAAAGATTTTATATATTGATTTAGACGGAGTTATTGTAAATTTTTCATCGTGTTATAATAAGATTACTGAAGATGAACAAATAAAATTTAATCCTAATAATAATCCTCCAGAAAAAGCAAATAGGTACGATGAAATACCATATATTTTTAGTCGTATGGAGCCTTATCCTGAAGCTTTAAAAGCTATCAAAGTGATCAATGAATCAAAAAAATATGAGATATTCATTTTATCAACTTCTCCTTGGAATAATAGCACAGCTTGGTCGGATAAATTATGTTGGGTAAAAAAATATCTTGTGGATACAGGATTAATAAAAAAGAAAAGATTAATATTAAGTCATAGCAAGTTTCTTAATCGAGGAAAGTTTTTAATTGATGATCGTAAGGAATCAAACGAAAATTATAAATTTGATGAAATAAACAAAGATATTGAAGGAAAGCTCCTTCATTTGCATCCAAAATATGGCGAGTATAAAACTTGGGACGAAGTATTAGATGTATTACTAAGATAAAGGATATGGAAAATATAATCAAAATTAGCGCTTCATTCGAAGGTTTAAGAGTTGATCAGTTTCTGTCGAATTATTTAAAAATTTCTCGTTCTAAAGTTAAAAAGTATATAAATGAAGAAAAAATATTCTTAAATAACGTTCCAGCTAAAACCAATCGCAAAGTCAAATTAGACGATATTATTTTGTATAATTTTGACATTGAAAATGAGAATAAGAGAATCGTCGAACCAGAAAAATTAGAATTAGATGTTCTTTATGAGGATGAATTTTTAATGGCTATCAATAAACAGCCTCACATTATAGTTCATCCAGGTGCTGGAAATTTTAATGGAACACTAATGAATGGGCTTTTAGGGTACAATGAAGAGTTGAATTCAGTTGACCGTGCCGGAATTGTTCATAGATTGGATAAGGATACAAGCGGAGTCTTAGTAGTGGCAAAAAATAATTATATTAAAGAGAAGCTTCAAGAGCAATTTAAGTCACGAATTGTTAAAAAAATTTATACAGCCATTGTATTTGGAAACTTAGAAAAAGAAATTTTTATTGAAAATTTTATCGGTCGGCATCCTATTCATAGAAAAAAACAAACTGTTCTCAAGAGTGGAGGAAGAAAAGCAATTTCGTTCGTATCTGTAAAAAAAGGTTTTGAAAGCACAACGCAGGTTAATGTTGATATTAGAACAGGAAGAACTCATCAGATCCGAGTACATTTAGCGCATATTGGCCATCCTGTAATAGGTGACAAGTTATATGGAAATAAAAAAAGTACGGCTAAAATTTTTGATATTAAAAGACATATGTTGCATGCATCTTCATTAGAGATAATTCATCCGAAAAATGAAAAGAAATTAATTTTTCAAGCTCCACTAGCAAAAGATATAAATGATCTTTTGAAAGATTTAAATTAGATGTCGGAGAGTAGATTAAATAATTTAATCGAGAAGCTTCAAGAACACTTAGAAGTTGAATTACTTTTAGGAAAAGAGCGCATGGAATGTAATAAATCAATTTTTGAAGAAATTACAAAGTCAGAGCAATATGTTCTTAAAGGTAGAAAGAAATCTGCAGATATTATGTTTATAAGAGATACTTCAAAAACCGATAAAGAGGATAGCATTGAAAAAAATAATTTAAAATTATTAAAAAAAATAATTGAAGCTCTTAAATATACGGATGAGCAAGTTTTGGTAATGATTTTAGATAAATGTAGTCATGCTTCAATTAACGAATATAAAATAAATATAAATAATGAAATTTTAGAAGCTCAGCCAAAATCAGTTATTTTTATGGGAGACAATTTTAAACCAATAATTGATAATAATGAGAATAAACAGACTTCATTAAATTCTATTTTTAAATACTTAAATATTCCAACTTTAATAATTTGTGATTTAGATTTTATGATTAAAAATCCAGAATCTAAAAAAATAGTTTGGAAAAGTATGCTTGAACTCCAAAAACAACTAACTTAAGTGGATAATTTTTATTTTTGTAAATAGAAATTAAAGTATTGGAAAGTCAGATGATAAACTTATCGCTTCTTCTCTAATTGTCGAGATTAAGGATTCATTAGTTGGATCTTGCGCAATTTTTTTAATCATTTCAGCAATAAGAATCATTTCCTTCTCACACATTCCGCGAGTGGTCACTGCGGGTGTTCCAACTCTTATACCGGAGGTAACAAATGGACTCTTTTTATCAAATGGAATAGAGTTTTTATTTACAGTGATCGCAGCTTTATCTAATGCTGCAGCCACCTCTTTACCTGACGTATCTAGAGCAGATAAATCAACAAGCATAAGGTGGTTATCAGTACCTCCTGATACAATACGAATCTGATGCGTTGATAATTCATTAGCCATAACTTGAGCATTTAAAATTATTTGATTAACATACTTTTTAAAATCAGGCTTTAAAGCTTCTCCAAAACAAACTGCTTTTCCTGCTATTGTATGCATAAGAGGGCCACCTTGTGTTCCTGGAAAAATTTGCTTGTCTATATCGGCAGCAAAGTTCTCTTTACATAAAATAAGACCTCCTCTAGGACCTCTCAAAGTTTTATGAGTAGTGGTTGTCACAAAGTCTGCTAATGGCACGGGGCTTGGATGATGGCCAGATGCAACCAATCCAGAAATATGCGCCATATCAACCAGCATTAACGCATTAACGGAATCACAAATTTCTCGTATTTTACTAAAATCAATAATTCTTGAATAGGCACTTGCTCCAGCCACTATCATTTTCGGTTTATGTTCATCCGCTAATTTTTGAATATTTTCATAATCAATATATTCAGTATCTCGCTTTACTCCATAAGGGATAATGTTGAAAAGACGACCCGAAAAATTCATCGGGTGACCATGAGTTAAATGCCCACCTTCAGCAAGACTCATTGCCAATATTGTGTCTCCAGGATTTAGTTGAGAAAAATATACCGCCATATTTGCCCCACTTCCACTATGTGGTTGAACATTTGCATGCTCTGAACCAAATAATTCTTTTGCACGATTAATGGCTAAAGTCTCTGCTCCATCAACCCATTCGCATCCATTATACCATCTTTTTGCAGGATAGCCCTCGGCGTATTTATTGGTCATTCTTGAGCCTTGTGTTTCTCTAACAGCTTTACTCGCAATATTTTCAGAGGCAATTAACTCAATATTTTCTTTCTGTCTTTGATCTTCTCTTTGAATCAATTGGTAAATTTCTGGATCAGTAGTCTTTATGTTTTGTATACTTTCAATATTTGCTTCAAAATCAACTATTTTATTGACTCGTGAAGAGTGTCTGTCTGAAGAAAATTCTGTATCAAGCCAAGTATCTACTACGTTTTCTGCATCTGTTAAATCTGTATGAAGACTTCCTAAGCATAAAACATTTGCATTATTATGCTCTCTAGCTGTTTTTACAGAATCAGTGTTTACACATAGCGCAGCTCTAACATTAGGAAATTTATTTGCTGTAATACTTACACCAATACCTGAAGTGCAAATAATGATTCCTTGTTGAGCGATACCATTTGAAACATCCTCAGCTACTGCTTTTGCATGATCAGGATAGTCTACAGGTTCTTCACTATCACATCCATGATCAAAAACTTCTACATTTTTAGATATTAAAAGATCATAAATTTTATTTTTGAGCTCAAATCCACCATGATCAGATCCTAACGAAATTTTCATATCTTCCTTTATATTATTTTTTTCCTAAATTTAAAAAAACCATCAGATCATAAATAGCTTTTTCAATTTGATCACTAACAATCTTATAATTTTCTATGGAAGATCCAAAAGGATCATCAATATTTGATGATTTTGATTTTCCAAGTTCGTTAATAAGATAAACGCGATGTATTGCGTCATTAAATTCTTCACTTATAAATCGTTTATGACCTTGTGTCATTACAAGTATAAGATCTGCTTTGTTAATAATTTTATCATTAAGTAATCTACTCTTATGATTTTTCAAGCATGCGCCTTTATCTTTTACAACAATTTGAGCTTCTAAAGAAGCAGGTAAATTATTATTAGTATGCGTGCCAGCGGAGGAGCATTGCCATGTGGTGCTTGTCCCGATAATTTTTTTAAATAAAGCCTCAGCAATAGGACTTCTACATGTATTTCCAGTGCACACAAATAAGATATTTTTAATCTTGTAATCCATTATAAAAGTAGTCCTCAATTTCTCTAAACGTTAAACATCCCTCGCGTATTCTTTCAATTTTATTTTTATCAATTTTTATAACAGTACTTGGAATTGGTTGTTCTGAAGATGGGCCTCCATCTAAAATTAAATCCACTTCAAGAGCAGCTGCTTCACCCGCATTAATAGGATCGACTCCTCCACTAAAATTTGCACTTGATAGAGCTAACAAGTCTCCAAATTGGTTACATAAGTCAACTGGTATCTTATGTCTAGGCAATCTAAACCCAATCCATCCGTCTTCTGTCTCTAAAACCAATGTCAATGGTCCAGGCCAATATTTTTTACATAATAAATCGATTGAATTGTTCCAATTAGTACACATTCTTTTAACCTGATTAATAGATGAGCATACACATGAAATTGGTTTATTTTTATCTCTACCTTTAGTTTTTTGAAGACGTTCAATAGCTTCGTTATTTTTTGGATCACAAGCCACGCCATAAACTGTTTCAGTTGGAACTATAACAAGTCCACCATTGGATATGATGTTCGAAGCTTTATGAATTATTTCTTTTTGAGGATTAATTGAATTTGTGGGTATTATTTTACTCATACGGTAACTTTAATTTTTTTTTAAAAAATATCAAGAGATGTCTTTTTACTGTTTTTTATAATATAATTTAATATCATACAGAAATGCCTAAAATTGCAAAAATAGTAACTGAGGTTTCATTAAATCAGGAATTTGATTACAAAATACCTCAAGCAATGCGAAATGAATTAAAAATTGGTTCGCAGGTTAACATACCCTTTAATAATCGAGATATAAAAGGTTTTGTAGTAGGATTTAGTAATTTTTCCAAATTTGAAAATAACCTAAAATCAATTACTGACATCATTGGCGATAAACCACTTATTCCGCACTCAGTAATCAATTTAGCATATTGGATGTCCGATTATTATTGTTCGCCAATTGAAAATGCTATTAAAACTTTACTTCCAAGTGTTATTCGAAAAAAAAGTACCCAATATAAAAAACAATTTAGTGCAACTCTTTTAGCAGATACAAAAGAAAATATTACGTCACTTCAAAGAAAAATTGTTAATTATTTAAAAAAAAATGGATCATCCTTAATTATTGATATACAGAAGAAATTTAATTGCTCGATATCTCCAATCAAAACTTTAGCTAAAAATGAAGTGATTACAATTGAAGAAGTAAAAATAAGAAGAAATCCATTTTGTAATACAGATTTGGTTCCTACACAACCATTTCAACTTAATAATGAACAGCAAAATGCCCTTAAAAAAATCAAGGAAAATTTAGAAAAAATAACATCTTCTGTCACATTGCTTCATGGAGTCACAGGGAGCGGCAAGACAGAGGTTTATCTTCAATCTATTGACCACGTCATAAAAAAAAATCAGGGAGCAATTATGTTAGTTCCTGAAATAGCATTAACTCCTCAAACTGTAAATAGATTCCGAGCAAGGTTTGGTGAAATTGTTTCAGTTCTTCACTCTAGTTTGTCTGAAGGTGAGCGTCACGACGAATGGCACAGAATTTTTGACGGAAGCGCAAAAATTGTTGTAGGGGCTCGTTCAGCTCTCTTTTCTCCTATTAAAAATTTGGGATTAATAATTTTAGATGAAGAGCATGAGCCTACCTACAAACAAGAAGAATCACCCAGATATCATGCTAGAGATGTGGCAGTTATGCGCGGAAAAATAGATAATTGTGCTGTTTTGCTTGGTTCAGCTACTCCTTCATTAGAGTCAATTCAAAATGTAAACTGTGGAAAATATGACATAGTAAAAATGAACAATAGAATTGATAGTAAAAAAATGCCCTTAATTAGAACAATTGATATGGCTCGTGAGATTGAAGAAATTGGTCACCCAAGTTTGTTTTCAAGAGAATTAATTAATGCCATATATGATCGTTTGAATAAAAATGAGCAAGTGATATTATTTTTAAATAGAAGAGGCTTCTCATCTTCAGTAATGTGCGAAAAATGTGGGTATGTAAATGAATGTAACTCATGCAGTGTAACCAAACATTACCATAAAACTTTTAATAAATTTATTTGTCATATATGCGGAGAAGAGGAGGAATTTCCAAACAAGTGCCCTCAATGTGGTGACCCAGCTTTTAAATTTTCTGGAAGTGGTACTGAAAAAATCGAGGAAACTTTATTAAAATTATGCCCTAATGCTAAAATTGAAAGAATGGATTCTGACAGCATGCGAAAAAAAGATTCCTATGAAAAGGTATTTAGTAAATTTAAAACTGGAAAAATTGATATTTTAATTGGAACCCAAATGATTGCAAAAGGATTGGATTTTCCAAATGTTACTTTAGTAGGTGTACTTAATGCAGATTTATCTCTTTATGTTCCGGATTTTCGTGCTGGAGAAAGAACTCTACAGTTATTAACTCAAGTATCAGGAAGAGCAGGAAGAGGAAATATTTTAGGAGAAGTATTAATTCAGACATATACTCCTCATCACCCAGCTATTGAAGCATCAAGGACATTAAATTTAAAAGGTTTTATATCTCAGGATTTAAAGTTTAGAGAAGAAATGAATTATCCACCTTTTTCTCATATTGTACTTGTAAATATTTCGGGTCCTAAGGAAGACATTGTTGTTAATTGTATTAATAGTTTTTATAATGAATTAAGTAAAATTATTCCAAAAGAAGTTAAAATTTTAAAACCATTACCTGCAAGTATTTTAAAAATAAGGGGATTATTTCGATATCAAATTTTATTGAGTAGCAAATATACTGCTAAAATCACTAAACCTGTGAAATACATTTTGGAAAACGCAAAATTTCCGAAGGAAATTAAAATAATTATTGATGTTGATGCACTAACTCTTTCTTAAAGTTTAAACATTTCTGTAAACTTTGAAAATCTGTTATCAATATCATTTCTATTTATTTTTTGAAATTTGCTTAGGCTAAATTCTTCTATCCCAAAAGATGCAGTTATAGTTCCGTATACCATAGCCTCTCTAATAGTTTTTTTATCAATACTATCATAATTGGCTAAAAAACCCATTAGTCCACCAGCAAAACTGTCTCCAGCACCCGTAGGATCACAGCATATTTCAACAGGATAGGCATGGAGTAAAAAAATTGAATCTTTCGAATATAATAATGCTCCATTAGCTCCTTTTTTAATTAGAATATATTCAGGACCAATTTTAAGTAATTCCTTTGCAGCACTAATAACATCATTTTTATTAGTAAACAGCTTAGCTTCAGATTCATTTAACGTTAACATAGTTGATTTACTTATTACTTCTTCAAGTTCTTTTTTCGCGATGGTAATCCATAGATCCATTGTATCAATAAGTACAAATTTTGGAGAATTTATTTTATTTAAAACATCAAGTTGAAGTTTTGGGTGAATATTTCCAAGAAACAAATAGGGTACATTTTTATAACTATTTGGTATTGAAGGCTGAAAATTTTCAAAAACATTAAGTTCAGTTGAAATAGTTTCTCTGTTATCCATATTTTCTTCATATTTCCCTGACCATCTAAATGTTTCTCCTTCTTCAATTTGTAACCCTTGAAGATCTATTTCAAAATCATTCCAAAGTTTTCTAAAAGAGTTTGGAAAATCTGTACCAATTACCCCAACCATTCCAACAGATGAAAAAAAGGATGCAGCTACACAAGCATAACTTGCTGAACCACCAAGGATATTTTCTTCTTTAGCATGAGGTGTTTCAATGCTGTCAATACCAATAGAGCCAACAATAACTAATTTGATATCTTTCATTTAATTAGTTTAATACATATTCATTTTAAACAATAGTAATTTAAATATATTTATAATTAACACAACTTAACTTTAGGTTCCTAAAATAAATAGTAATGTAATAACGAAGAAAATGATGTAAGAAACAAAATCTTTTGAGGCAAAAATAAGAGGATCATTATTCATTAAATTTTTATCTGCAATTTTCCATATCCGAATAAGCCAGTACAAAATAAGTGGACTTGTAAAACTAATGAAAAATGGATTGAGATATAATATTTTTACTTGATCGCTCATCGAATATATTAAAAGAATTAAAAAAGATATTAAGCCAGTTACTATTCCTAATTTTTTTAAAACTTTCTTGTGTTTTAACGAATAACCTCTTTCTTGTTGAGTATTTTTAATGTCATTAAATTCTACTAAACTGCCGTATCTTTTTAATAAAGCAAGATTAAGAAATAAAAATAAAGTAAACAAAAAAAACCAAGATGAAATAACAGTATCGCTACACTTGCCTCCAATTAGTATCCTAGAATTATAAAAAAGTGTAAGCAAAACCACATCTAAGAAAATAACTTGTTTCAATTTTAAAGAATAAATGAAGGCCATTAAAATATACGAAATTAGAATAATAGCCACACTTTCATTATTTGGTAAAAAAAATAGTAATATAAAAGAACAAATTAATAATATTGGTATTAAATAAATTGCACACTGAATTTGAATATTTCCAGAAGCAATAGGTCTAAATTTTTTTCTTGGATGATGTTGATCTGCAGAAATATCAAGTAAATCATTAAATATATAAATAGCCGAAGCGGTTAAAGAGAAGCTAAAAAAAGCAACTATACATTGATTGAAATAAATGCCCTGATGAATTTTATGTGCCAATAATACAGGCAAGAAAATCAATATATTTTTAATCCATTGATTTATTCGTAAAGACTCAAAAATAGATTTTAATGTAGATTTTTTTTCATTAATTAGAAGATCATATTTGTGTTTAAGCAATGCAAGTGACGGATTTACAAATATTTTTTTTCTTGCAGCTCTAAATGCCGGAAGATCATAGATGCTATCTCCAACATAATCATATTCATTATATTTATTTAATATCATTTTGGGTTTTTCGGGACCAAATAAATTAAAGGTTTCTGATGAACTCATTATATGATCAAAAATTTCAAGATGATTAGCAACGGCATTTGCTGTACGAAAGTTAGCTCCAGTTACTAAAACCATCTCTCTTCCTTTATTTTTCTCATTTTTAAGAAAATTTAATAATTTATTATTATACGGAAGATAGGCAGGATCAATACTAACTCTTTTTGTAACTTCATTTTTAAGTGACGCTCTTCCAGCTTGGATCCATTTTAGAATTTTAAAAATTGATTTAGGATTCCTTCTAATCAATAACAAAATAGATTGATGAAGAGTATCAAGCTTTACAAGCGTTCCATCTAAATCAACGCACAACGGAGGAATGTTCTTATTTATTATTTTATCATTCATTTTATGCAATAGCGTTAATATCTTGTAATTATATATCCACTATTAACATATTTTTCGATCTTATGGCGAATCCACTTTCTGATGAAATTTCTTGTATAGGGAATTAATAATAAAAATCCAAAGATATCAGTAATTAAGCCTGGAGTAACTAAAACCGCTCCAGCAATCAAAATCATAACCCCATCAATCATTTCTTTAGCAGGCATATTGCCGTTAGATATTTCTTCTCTAATACGAAATATGATACTAATTCCTTGTTGACGAACAAGCCAAGCTCCAATAATTCCAGTAAGAAAAATTAAAACGATTGTTTGAAAGAGACCTATAGCATCATCAAGACGTAGTAAAACTGCTAATTCAAGAACTGGAAGAGCAATAAAAATAAATAGTAATTTATTTAAAGACATGGTTAAAAAATCTCGATTGTTGCTTCGTTAATGATATTTTGTTTGCGATTTCTAAAAAGCTCCAATGTCTTTTGCTGACGTAATTGAGCAGTTATTTCTTGTCGCTGATCTTCAAGTGAAGAGTTTTCGTTTATCTCTCTTTTTAATAAATAGGAAATAATAACACCCTCTGCTGAATTGATGGCCACGACAGAATCTTCTTGTACATTATACATTTGACTCATAATTTCTCTTGCAAAATTTCCTTCTAAAGGTTTGCTTAAACTAAATACATCACAATTTATTAGCTCTAAATCATGACTTGAAATGGCTTTATTAAAAGGAATTCCGTCAGAAATTTTGTTTTGTATGTCTAAAAACAGATTGTGTGTAAAGTCAGAATAACTATTGTTATCAGCTTCATATTGTGCAGCATCCTTAACTTCTTTGAGAATGTCTTCATAATTAGGTATGTAGGAATCAAATTTTTCTTTTAATGCCACAACGTATACATTATTGGCCTCGACTATTGGATCACTAAAATAGTTGTTAGGTGTAAAGTCTAGATTAAATGCAATTTGATTAAATCTTTTTGATGTCTTTTCTTCCTCAAATTGCTCATTTATTGAAAATGATTTTGATGTAGAAATTGAAATACCAAGATTATTAGCAATATCCGAAAAATTTTCATTTCCATCTGATATATCAGCAACAAAATCATATGCTTTCGCGGTAGCAGCATCTCTTGCAAGAAGCATTGTAAGTTGAATTTTAATTTCCTCGCTTACATTTTCAAGAGATTTATAAGAAACTTCTTCGTTTTCAGAGTCTAATTTAAATCTATCAAGATTGTTTGAATATGAAGCCTCTATCATATCGGAAGAAACTGTAACTGAATTGGTATAATTTATTATTGGAAATTTAATATAATCAATAGAGATTTTCTCTGGTATCCTAAATCGTTCTAAATTATTTATGTAAAAAGAATAATTTTCTTCTTCGGAAATAGGAGAAGAAACAAACTTCTCCCTTTCAATTAAAGCATATTGAACACTTAAGAGATCATTAAGATTATGAAAAGTTTCTTTAACTTCTGCTTCATCAATAAAAAGAAGATTTTCATCAATATCTTCTAGAATTTTTTCAATCATTAATGTTTCTTTTATAAACAGATCGAAACTTTTAGCATTCATCCCGTACCGAGGAAGAAAGTTATTTACGAATGCTTCATAAATTTCTGGGTTATATTGATCACTTTGACTAACATATCTAATGATATCTTTAATTCTTTCTACAATTTCATCATCCGAAACAGAATATTCTTGGCTATATGCCTTTTTTAAAACAGCAATTCTTTCCCATGCAGCATTAGTTAACTCTTGTTCAGTCTGTTCAGTCATTCTTAATTCTTGACCACTTCTTAAAGTATAGTCTAGTGAGACTGAGTAAAAAGAACGCATTAATTCATTATATTTAACTTCATCATTGGAAACTTTTCCAACAACAGTATTACTTTTCTTAGGTGCATTATTGTCAGGTGTAGCCATATCCATAGCTACAAAAGCAAATACAACAAGTCCTATAAATAGTCCCCATACAATTTTTGATTGAATTAATTTATTAAAGTTTGAAATCATCATTATTCAATAATTCTCCTAAATTGAAATGAGTGAGGAACTTACATGGTTGAGAGCAAAGGGTCAATAAGGTATGATGGATTTTTACAGTTACTAATTAAATCTAATTAAATGATATTAGAATTATCAAAATCGCTATCATAAGCTCTTGGTCTATTAAAAATAAGGTTAGCAATAATTGCTTGTTTTACTGCTTTTTTATTTTTTAAGGAAAAATCAATTGATTTTTTTTCTGCATTCGATGCAATTGGAATATAACTCATTTGTAAATTTTTTAATGATAACAATTTTAACGGTACCGCTTTGAAAGAAGAAGAAATTTCTTTACGATGTTCTGCAATAAGGTCAATGTTATTCAAAGGTTCTTTTGTTTCGAATGAGTTTTCAACAATTTCTTCTAATGGATTGATAATCGATTCCTCTTGAATTTCTTCATCAATAAAGTCATCAATTTTAGGTTCAGTATTGTCTTCACTAAAAGGAAAAGAAGAAAGAAAGCCCTCTAGGAAATCATCAGTCCTAGTTGATTTTGGGCTTTCCTCAAGTACAGGCTTTCTATCAGGGATAACTTTTGTTTTTTTTAATCGATTCTTTTTCTTTTTTCTTCCTCGAATTGCTTCAAAGATTGTGAATGCAACAAATAATAAAAATGGAATTATTTCGTCCATTTTAATTATTCTTCAGTATCGTTTTCATTATCATTTGCGATAGATTCTCTCATAGTAGTATCAGCCATTATATTTTGCATTCTGTAAAAATCCATGACACCAAGATTTCCTTGCCTAAATGCTTCAGCTAATGCAAGAGGAACTTCAGCTTGTGCTTCAATAACTTTAGATTGCATCTCTTGAACTCGGGCGCGCATCTCTTGTTCTGCTGCAATTGCCATGGCTTTTCTTCCTTCTGCTTCAGCTTGTCTCATAATTTTATCAGCATCAGCTCTATCGGTTTCTAGTTTAGCACCAACATTAGCTATTTGACCAACTCCAGCTACTGATACATCAGCAATATCAATAGAAACAATTTCAAAAGCTGTTTGAGCGTCTAATCCACTATTTAAAACTTTTTGACTGATTGCATCAGGATTTTCTAAAACATCTTTATATGAACTCATTGAACCAATAGCACTTACAATTCCTTGTCCTACACGAGCTACAATTGTATCTTCTGTTGCGCCCCCAACTAGTCTTTCTAAGTTTGTTCTAACTGTAACACGAGCTTTTACTAATAGACGAATACCATCTTTTGCAACGGCATCTAACATTCCTCCACTAGTTTTATTTGGATCAGGACAATCAATAACTTTTGGATTAACACTTGTTTGTACTGCGTCCACAATGTTTCTACCAGCTAAATCAATAGCAGCAGCTTGCTGAAATGAGATTTCAATATTTGCTTTTTCAGCCGCAATTAATGCTCTAACAACATTACGAATACTTCCACCTGCTAAAAAATGAGCTTCAAGCATTCCGGTAGACAAATTTAATCCAGCTTTTACAGCTGAAATATATGTTAAGACAACTTGAGTAGGAGGAACGCGTCTTAACTTCATACCTATTAAATCAATTACTCGAACTCGTGCTTGAGCAAAAAGAGCTCTAACCCATAAATTAAAAACAGATAACGCCATTGCAAAAAACACAATTAAAATAATTGCTAATGGTATTATCACAACTAAACTTGCAATTCCGTTCATTTTAATCTCCGTTGTATAGTTCTAAATTTTTTCTACTTCAATATGTCCTTTTTGAACATCAATAACTCTAATTTTTGAATCTTTTTCAACCCATGATGAATCCGAAACTACATCTAATCTTTGATCGTTAATTAGAGCAATACCTGCAGGCCTTAACGTGGAAATAGCCACTCCTTCATCTCCGACTTTTAAATTTGATTCTGTATATGATGCAGATTCATCAATTACATCGTTAAGTGTAAGGTTTTTCCCAATTTTACTTTTTGGAAAAAATTTTATCCAAACATAAATTGTTAGGATTAACAAAACAACAATAGCAAACGCACTTAATCCATTGTATGGATAGCCAAAGCTATTGTAGCCAATAAAAGCTGCGATGATCCATAGAATTGAACCAATTATACCAAGAATCCCACCTGGTAAAAAAATCTCAATACCAATGAGAGCAAAACCACTTGATAGTAAAATTAAGTATGTTATTAGTGGATCCATATTTTTATTATTGCATATTTTTTAATCAAGGCAAACAATGTTCGGTTTATATTGACAGTCATTACATGGTACCTTTATAGATATTAATCTATCTCCCATGCCAATCTTTGGTGAATTATTAAGTAATTGATTCAGGTAGGCTTTAGCTAAAATTATTGCATCAGTTAATGATTTTCCCATTGCAACATAAGATGTTATTGCAGCGGAAAGAACACAGCCAGTACCATGAAACATTTTATTCTTTAATCTTGGGCTTTCTAAGTAAAATTTATTTTCCCCATCGTAAAAAAAATCTCTACAGATAACATCATTTATATGACCTCCCTTAATCAATACTGCTTTTACACCAAAATCAATAATGCATTTTGCACTGTCTTCAACTGTGTATTTATCTTGCCCAATTAATTCCTTTGCTTCAGGCCAATTAGGAGTTATTAGTGAACACATAGGAAGAAAGTGACTTTTTATTTTTAATAGTTGTTCTTCGTTAATAAAATTATAATTAGAAGAAGAATCAATAATAGGATCAAAAATGATAGGTTGTTTCAAAAGAATTAATTTTTCTATTAAAAGTTCTACAGCCTTTCCAACCATACTTATTTTGAGAGCATTTGGAGGAAGATCACAAATTAAACTATCATATTGCTCCTCGATAATTTTCTCCGAAAGAAATTCTACATTATTTACAGCGGCGGTATTTTGAGCAGTTACAACTGTAACTATACTACACCCATGAATATTAAGCTTTGAAAAAACTTTTAGGTCAGCTTGAACTCCTGCGCCTCCAGAACTATCTGAACCTGCAATTGTATAAGCAATAGGATATATGTTGTTCATTAATTCTCTTCATTTGCAGGGAAATAAAAAATAGTTTCATTTTCTCTTGCATATCCTTTTTCATGAGCAATTTGTTCAGCAAAATTTGGATCAGTTTTTATAAGGTTGATGTCTTCTTTTATTTTTTTTTCAGCAGCTATAAGCTCTTCAATCTTTTCCTCATTGGATAGATAAATTTGTTTATATTTTTCTCTATCCTTTACTTTTGGATAAAATGCAAAATAAATACCCAATAAAAGCGACGCAATTAAAACGCCTAAAGCTATGCGTTCGATTAATTTTAAATATTTTTTAGCTTGTTGCATACATTCATCATTATAGACATTAAATAGCTATTCGCAAAATCTAAAAATGAATATTGATTTCTATTATCTTTATAAATAAAAATCAATCACCATATCGACTATCTGATCCCAACATTTCTTCAATACGAAGTAATTGATTATATTTTGATATTCTATCGGAACGACTTAGTGAGCCGGTTTTTATTTGCCCTGCATTAGTAGCAACTGCGATGTCAGCAATAGTATTATCTGATGTTTCACCAGACCTATGAGATACAACAGCAGTAAAACCAGCTTTGTGAGCCATCTCAATAGCATCAAGTGTTTCGCTCAATGTTCCAATTTGATTTACTTTAATTAAAATAGAATTACCACATCCTTCAGATATCCCTCGTGATAAAAATTTCACGTTAGTAACAAATAAATCATCTCCTACTAATTGACATCTTTCACCAATTTTATCTGTAAGCAGTTTCCAACCTTCCCAATCTTCTTCGTTCATACCGTCTTCAATTGAGTCAATTGGATAGGCATCGATTAATTCTGATAAATAATCTGTTTGCTCTGCTGGAGAACGACTGATACCGGAATCGCCTTCAAATTTTGCGTAATTATAAACTCCATTTTCAAAAAATTCAGATGCAGCACAGTCTAAAGCAATTGTAACATCTTTTCCTGGTTCGTAACCTGCGTCTTTAATAGCTTGCATTATTGAATCCAAAGCTTCCTCTGTGCCTCCTGAAAAATTAGGAGCAAATCCTCCTTCATCACCAACAGCTGTTGAAAGACCTTTTTGTTTAATGATTGCTTTTAAAGCATGGAAGACTTCTGCACCACATCTTAACCCTTCTTTGAAAGTAGACGCTCCAACCGGTCTGATCATAAATTCTTGGAAAGCAATCGGAGCATCTGAATGTGAACCACCATTAATTATATTCATCATTGGAACAGGCAAAGCTTTTGCATTTGTCCCTCCAATGTATCGGAATAATGGAATGCCTAATTCATCAGCAGCAGCATGAGCAATAGACAATGAAACTCCAAGCATTGCATTTGCTCCTAATTTTGATTTAGTATCAGTTCCATCCAATTCAAGCATAGTGTTGTCTATGCCAGCTTGATCAATTGCATCCATACCAATAATAGCAGGAGCAATAATATCATTTACGTTGTCAACCGCTTTTTGACAACCTTTGCCAAGGTATCTATCCTTATCTCCATCTCGCAATTCCAATGCTTCATTAACACCAGTTGATGCTCCGGAAGGGACAGCTGCTCTTCCTGTGGCTCCTGAATCAAGTATAATATCAACTTCTAAAGTTGGATTTCCGCGTGAATCTAAAATTTCCCGTGCATTTACATCAACTATTTCTGACATTTCTAAATCTCCTACTAATCAAATTTTGTTATTATTATCTAGAAAACTATGTGAATATATAGATGGTAATGTTTACTCGCAACCAATTAAATTAAAAAATAAAATATATAAATTTTAGAATTCATTATTACCATCTAATTATACTCATGGAGCGGCTATTTCTTTTCATGGTATTAATATGTACCCAACGTTCTGAGTATTCATTTCCCCAACTATCAGAAATACATATTTCATTTGTTTCTTTATTATATCCAATTATTAAACAAATGTGACCCATACTTCTAAGAAGTTCATTTCTAGTAGTTGACTTATATTTTTTTTCCTTCAATTCATTCCATATTTGGTTATATTTATTTTTTCTTTCTTCAATTAATGTCTGATCATAATTTATTTTGTTGCTGTGGGGATATAAAACTCTAAATTTTGATCGTGTATCTGCTTCTAATTGAAATAATCGATTACTAGAAAATGTCCACATTATTGGGAGACCTTTATCAATATATTCAGATATATTTTCAAAACTAACTATGTTTTCAATTCTTTTTAGTTCTCGACCATATGAAGAAATAATTGGGCCCATGATTGTATCCCATCTATTAACATCGGTTCCAAAAATTCCAGAAGTACCACCAACAATAGCTAATAAATACATATCAGCTGGCATATCGAAATACCGTAAATACCTTTCCCAAGTAGCTGGAACACAATAACCCTTTGGACCTTGGTCAACCATGGGAATATTTTCAATTAAAACATCTCCATTATCTCTATTTAAAACGCAAGTTAATGCCCTTTCCTTCATTTTGTCATAAGAAATTCTATCAGTTCTTCCTCCTTTATCAGCTCGGCCAGATGGCATGATTTTTATTACTACATATTTGCTATCTTCTCGTCCTTTTTTATAGTTATTTTTTCCAGTTGATAAAATAATTGCTTGTTCGTTCCAATCCCATCGCCAAACTTTCTCTCTTAAATACTCTTTTCCAATGGAATCATGTCGTGGCTTTCCTAATAGATTTTCAAGTTTCTTAAGTAAACGCTGTTGACATTGTTCTCTATCTAAAAATGAGCTCCTGGGAGCATCGCCTGTATTAATAAACATAAAAGAGATACTATCAGCATTTTTTTCGTTACCGTAAAGAGAGCTGGCATATATTCGTTCTCCTAACATTGATTTATTGGTTTTATAATAAGCTCGATAATTTTCTATAAATGCTGTTTTAGACTCAAACTTCATATTTAATCGTTGTCCCACCTTATGAGTTTCATCATCCCATAACCAATCATCGTTCCATATTGCTAAACCAAATACATCGTTCATTTTTTGCCATGAAATGGGATGTAATTTTCCTCTATTGCGTCGACTTAATAAATATTCTAAATATTGGATATCTTCAGAAATGAACGTATCAAAAGAAACTGTTTTTGTTTTTTTATCTGTAAATTCTAATAAAACTGTTCTGTTTATATTTACTTTTATAACATCAGCTTCTATGGTTCTTCCATAGTTGTCAGTCCATATTCGACCTAATGAAATAGTTGCTGATAATAATGTTAATAAGGGTATTAAGATAAAAATTTTCATCTTAAATCATGGTACATAAAATATACAAATCATAGTAGAAAAATATGAAGCTATTCGATGCCCATTGTCACCTACAGGATTTACGTTTTAATGGTAAGCAGCAAATAATTATAAAAAATGCCAAAAATGTTGGCATTAAAAAAATAGCTGTGAAAGCAACTACACAAGAAGATTGGAAGGAAACAGAAAGACTATGTTTAAATGATAACATATTAATTCCTTCATTTGGACTTCACCCATGGTTTCTTGCTATACGCACTGATGATTGGGAAATACAATTGGAAAATTTATTACAATCCTATCCACAAGCCTGTATTGGAGAAATTGGAATAGACCCAAATACAAAAGGTGATCTAGGGGTAAGTATGGATGAACAGGAGTTAATTTTTTTAAAACAATTAGCGTTAGCTAATCAGTTTAAAAGACCAGTTAGTATTCATTGTAGAAGTTCATGGGATAAATTAATTTCATTAATTGATCAAGTATTACCATTACCTGCTGGATTTATGATTCATTGTTTTGGTGGATCATTGGAAGTGGCAAAAGAGTTAATAAAACGTGGAGCTTACTTATCTTTTTCTGGAACAATTACAAGACCAAATAATACAAAGGCATTCAAAGTCATGAATAATATTCCCAAAAACAGAATATTAATTGAAACAGATGCTCCTGATTTACTTCCCCATGGACTTGATAGCAGACTGAATGAACCTGCGAATTT
>Ga0160422_10000738_pt1 | contig 19993 bp, 24 predicted proteins | sample Fk160mmetaG_FD_108192 | JGI IMG/M metagenome (GOLD analysis project Ga0160422, IMG submission 108192) | Marine microbial communities from the Central Pacific Ocean - Fk160115 60m metaG | ecosystem: Environmental > Aquatic > Marine > Oceanic > Photic zone | place: The Central Pacific Ocean... | reverse complement strand
CTACAGCGTGCTTCTCTAATAAGGTTCCAAAACGGCTGTTTAATAAATACGTCTTTTTAACGCCTGGCAAACTCGGGCTCCGCATTTCTTTCCTCCACCCGCTCCTCGCCTTGTGGGCTGTCGGAATCGTTTCTATGACGAGGCGCGCAATAATCGCAGCCGAGAACATCAGAGCTCGCAGAACCACCGTTACAGCTAAAGGCAGCACGAGCATCACCTGGGCTTCCGTGAGGTGGTATGTGACGGTTTATAGTTGCCAAAATCGATTGATCGGTGAGATTCATCAATGTTTCGTCAATCATGAGGACTTCGACTTTGACCTAGAAATCACCCGATAACAGCCATCATCCGCGCTTCGAGTTAGGGGAGGGTCTTAAAATCAATTTTAGGACCCCAAATGAAACATACGAAAATGACCATTCCTTTTCTTCTTTTGCTGGCCCTCCAGACGGGGTGCGCTTCCTCCTCAACGGGTTTGGATGCGATGTGGCAGGAAGAAGTCCGGTTTCGAGCATTAAACTGCTTTAACCATCACTCTGATCAGCGCTATTTAACCGGTTCCGGGCCATTGTGGGCCGCATGCCAGCGTTGGGCGACATCACAGCACGGACAGACTTTAGGAGAAATTGCAGCGCCCTAGAGCAGTAAGCATCTCGGTTACATTTTATTGAGCCTTCAAGCGCGGGTTGCCTTGCTCTTACAGCTTGTGCGGGCAGACCCCTAAAACCCTGATTTGTTGGTACATGTTTTTGGAGAACCCTAGGTACCAACAAAAATACCAACACTTGATTTGAGACTCTAGGTTACGTCCTGGGACTATAGTGTGCGAAACCCTGTTTTTGACGCTTAACGCGGATTTTGGAACCGCGCTGGATCCTCTTGAATGAGTAAATGGTGGGTCGTCTGGGGTTCGAACCCAGGACCAACGGATTAAAAGTCCGGTGCTCTACCAGCTGAGCTAACGACCCATGTGCTGACTGCCAAGTGGTTGCAGATCGTCATGAAGCGGCGCATTGTAGTCACCGTTATAGGGCGACACAAGCCCAGCATGCAATCAGCAAAGCGCAAATTGGGCTGAAAAGATACCGGCGTTCTTTGCGACAACGACCTGGCCTAAGCATATTCGGTGAGATCTGCTGTACCCGCGGTTTTAAACCCGGCCCGACGGATATCGCAGCTATCACACCGTCCACAGGCTTGGCCCTGTTCGGTGGCCTGATAACAGGACACCGTCAGTTGGTAAGGCACCTCTAGCGCCGTGCCTGTTGCAATAATCTCGCTTTTCGTGAGGTCTATGAGCGGCGTGTGAATACGCAGTGGGTGTCCCTCTACGCCTGCTTTGGTTGCGAGATTTGCCATAGTTTCGAACGCCGCAATGTACTCTGGTCGACAGTCCGGATAGCCCGAGTAGTCAACCGCATTGACGCCAATGAAAATATCGCGCGCTTCGATCACTTCTGCCCATGCCAGAGCCATCGACAAAAATACGGTGTTGCGCGCAGGCACATAGGTTATGGGAATATCATTGGGGTCGGAATCTTGCGCGTCTGGTACGGCAATATCAGTATCAGTCAACGCGGAGCCGCCAAATTGACCCAGATCTATATTCACCACTCTGTGCTCGGCAGCTGTGAGCGCCGCGGCCACGCGTTTCGCGGCCGCTAATTCCGCGTGACTGCGCTGACCATAGTGAAAAGACAATGCATGACATTGGAAGCGTTGCTGCTGCGCCACAGCCAATACCGTAGCGGAATCCAACCCACCTGAAAGTAAGACCACTGCTTTTGATTCAGCCATAAAGATTTCCGTCGATCATCAGCGCCCGGGTTCATTGCCCCAGAGCAACTTATGCAATTGCAGTTGCATACGCACCGGCAATCGATCCGCAACAATCCAGTCGGCAAGGTCGCGCGGCTCGATGGCTCCATGACTCGGCGAAAATAATACGTCGGCAGCGCGCTCAAATAAGCTGTATTGATCGCATTGAACACGCGCCCAATCGTAATCACCACGACTGCAGAGCACGAATTTGATCTGGTCATGCGGCTGCAGATATGCAAAGTTACCCCATAAATTGCGATGCACCTCTGCCGAGCCTGGGGTCTTAACATCCAGTACTTTCACCACCCGTGGGTCGACGTTCGCCACAGATAACGCGCCGCTGGTTTCAAGTGAAACCTCAAACTCTTGATCCAACAAAGCTGCCATCAGCGCATGGACACCCGGCTGCGCCAAGGGTTCGCCGCCAGTAACGGTAACTCTATTGACCTTGTAGTCGACTACTTTTTGCAAAATATCAGCTACCGTATACTTGTTACCGCCTTTGAACGCATAGGCACTGTCACAGTACTGACAGCGCAATGGGCAACCGGTGAGCCGCACGAATACCGTTGGGTACCCTACAGTGTTGGCTTCGCCCTGCAGAGATAGAAAAATTTCTGTGATGCGCAGCGTTGTGCTCTTTGCAGCATTGACCCGCAGCTCGGTCACTCCACACCCTTGACCATCACCTCTGCGTACTTCTTCGCCAACGCCGAGGCTGGGCTTTGCGGGTGCTGCTCTTGCACCCGGCGCAGATATTCCAAGGCCTGAGTGTCGTCCTGCAATCCTTGATAGACCACACCCAGTTTATATAGAGCGTCAGGTACTTTTTGATGATCTGGGTAAAGGTTGATCACCTGCATGAAATTCTGACGTGCTTGCTCCCGCTGTTTTTGCGCTAGGAACAATTCACCCAGCCAATAAAAGGCGTTTGGTGTGAATTGTCCATTCGGATAATCAACAATCAACTGCTGAAAGCCCGTAATGGACTGATCAAACTGCCTAGCTCGCATGTACTCTATCGATTGCGCATAAGCCTCGCGTTCGGTTGCACTATCGCCACTGGGTGTTTGCGCCTGGGACCCGAGTGATTGCGAATTCGCCGTCTGCGGGGCCGGCTGAGGCTGCCCTGCGGCGAGCGCGACGAGGCGCTTATCGAGATCTAGATATTGGTCCTGTTGACCCTTTTGCAGACGCTGCAATAAATACTGCTGCTCCTCCAACTGCCCTCTGAGCTCCTGGACTTCTTGTTGCAGCAACTGCAACTGGTAAAACAAACCCGACAGCGAGGAATCACCCGCAGTCGGCGCAGCTTCAACGCGCATCGACTCAGTAGCCCCTTGTGAAGCAGCAATAGCGGCGGGGTTTTCAGAGTTCAGCGACTCTTCGACGGGCACTGCTGCATAGGCGGGCCGATCAGATAGCCCGAAGACCGCGCAGCTGCAAATCAAAGCGCTGACTAAACTTCCAGAAGATGACAACGGCAACGAAGGTTCTCTACAGATGGTCTATTGAGGCCCACTCGGTCATGAGCAAACCTTCCAAGGCCTGCCGCAACAGGCAGGCCCAATGGACTAGGTTATCGGTAGGACAGCAAAGCTCGACGATTCAGTGCCCATGCCGATTCAGTATGGCCCGGGTCTGCCGGTTTTTCCTCGCCAAAACTAACCGTCTCAATCTGACGTGACCGAACACCGGCAGACGTCAAAAACGACTTAACCACATTTGCTCTGCGCTCGCCTAGAGCTAAATTATATTCCCGTGTTCCGCGCTCGTCGCAATGTCCTTCAATGACTACGCGCTTGTCGGCATTGCGGCGCAAAATTTGCGCATGCATTTCCAGCGCAGCTAGATCCGCTGGATTGAGAATGGCCGCGTCGTATTCAAAATAAAAATTTCTTGAAAGCGGGCGACCGTTAGCATCGATCGGTGTAACACCGTCATCCGCAAAGTCCGCCGGCTCCTCGGCTTCTTCTGCCGGCGCTGCCGCTACTGGTGGTTCTGATACAGGTTCTTGCTGCTCTACTGGCGCTGTTGCCGTGCTCGAACACCCACCTATGACAAAGGCCGCTAACAAAAATGCGATTAACCCTGAGAGTCGATTACTATTAAGCATTACTGGCTTCTCCTACTGTGCGTTATACGCTGACTCGCTGGCCACAATGGTTTTGCAGCCGTACACGCATAGTGTGCCTCAAAAATGAGGCATATGTCAGTCAACGACGTCGTTCAAAAAAGGTGACCATGCGGGTTCACGCACGTCTCCAACGGATGATGGCAAGCGGTATTTCACCCGGCCGTCAATCGAAACGACACCCAGTATACCTCGCCCTTGGTACTGTGTGGCATAAATAAGCATCGATCCATTCGGCGAAAGAGAGGGCGATTCGTCCAGACTCGTTTGCGTTAACACCAGCAGATTATCCCGCTGCAAGTCCTGCCAAGCGATATGGAATACTCCCTCGCGGCGATGCACAAACACCAGATGCTGCCCATCGGGTAGCAACCGCGCGCGCGCGTTGTAATTGCCAACGAAGGTCAATCTCTCGATAAAATTAGTCGCCAGTTCCACCTGATAAATCTGCGGTCGTCCGCCTCGATCCGAGGTGAAGATAAGACGCTCTCCGTCTGGTGACCAGGAAGGCTCTGTGTCGATCGCTCTATGTCGGGTAATGCGGCGCAACTTTCGGGTCGCCAGGTTCATAATAAAAATTTCCGGGTCGCCGTCCCGGGACAGTACCATAGCCAACTCCTGCCCATCGGGCGAGAACACCGGCGAGCCGTTAATACCGCGAAACGATGTCAACTTTTCACGATACGGGCCATCGACATCCTGCAAAATAATACTGGGACGGCCGGTTTCAAACGATACATAGGCCACTCGGCGACCATCCGGCGCCCAACTTGCTGAAAGAATAGGCTGTGGCGACGAGAACAAAGTTCGGGCCCGTTGTCCATCGGTGTCGGCGATTTCTAGCCGATAACGCGCCTGTGGGGTACCTGCATCCTGAGCGAGCACATACATAATCTTACTGCTAAACGCACCACGCACACCGGTGATCTCGGTGTATACGATGTCGGCAATTTGATGCGCGGCGTCGCGCCATTGATCGGCCGTGACCAGATATTCTCTGGCCCGTAACTGTCGCCGACCCGCCACATCGTAAAGTTCGAAACTCACCCGTAGCGAACTGTCAGTGTCCGCATCGACCCTACCAATGACCAGATACGCGGTTTTTAATATGCGCCAATCTCGAAAAAACACCTCACTGCTTTGCGAGGGAAAAGACAGCATATTTTCTTTGGCCATGGGGTCGAACTGGCCACTACGCGCCAAGTCGAAGGCGATGATGTCGGCGGGATTGGCAAAACCATTGAGCACGGCAGCGTCAGCAGCGCGGTCTACATTGATGGCGAAGGGCGCCACCGCAATCCGAATGGGCTCGTCGACACCTCGATCTATAATAATCGTGTCTAAGGAATTGGCCGCGTGCGCTTTGCCAATCAGCAACAGCGCCGTGGCCAGCAGCCACCGGGCATTCGGTATAAGCATCCAGATCTTTTGCATAATCTTGTTCATCTCATGTGATTCGCCCTTGCTAAAGGGCAGGTTCTATCACCGCATCCGCCCCCTGACAACAACGGACACCCTAACGCAATAAATCTTCTGGCTGGAACAAAAAGTAAAATCGCCGAAAATAGCGCTCGAACTGAGAATTGTCGTCGGGTACGGGAAACCTCCGAGCTTGGAGCACCGCCTGCTCTGCCGCCTGATCAAAGGCCGAATTTCCGGACTCCTCGACTACCGTCACCGAAATCACCTCTCCAGTCGGGATCAACTCCACCAACAGCCGCGTTGACATACCATTACGCGCGCTGGGCGGACGACTCCAATTTTGCCTCACCAACTCGTAGATTTCCGCACGATAAGACTGCGCGATCTGAGATTGCTGGTCGCGCAACAAACTCACAGACTCTCTTGCCAAGGTTTGCTCTAGTGCTGCTTCGGCCATCTCCCCAAGTGTTGCCAGCTGCCGCCGGCGTCGCTCAGCGGCCTCAGCTTCGGCTGCTCTTTTGCGATCAACCGCGGCTCTGGCTTTTTCCGCGGCGCTTGGCTGCTGTTGCTTATCGGGCGGTCGAACGCGCGTTGGAGCAACTTCGGTTACCGGCACGGGCTTGGGCTTCGCGGGGGATTGTGCCAGTGGTTTGCGAGAGGGTTGCACCACGATCAAACTGGCATTAACAACCTGAGGCCTCACCACCTCAGCTACGGTCGCGGTGGGCGTCCATCCGCGCAATACCAGCGCCCCTGCCGCCACATGCACGAGCAACGCCAGCACTAATGGCAGCCAATAATTCCGCACCCAAGCCATCGTGTTCAGCCGCCTATTTGGTCCGGAGGATCGGTAATCAGCCCCACACTTGGCGCACCGGCTTTCTGCAAAACAGTCATTACCCGTACGACTTCCCCGTAATTAAGCGATTGATCCGCCTTTATATAGACCGGTACTTCAGGTCGCGCACGCAAAATTTTGGCGGCTTGTTCCTGTAACGAAAATATTGTGACCCGCGTACCCTTGTCCGCGACGTCGCGAGTAGCCGCAACACCGGTGTTCATAAATAACGCGCCATCCTCGCGCATAGACACGACCAACGGATCATTTTCTGCGTCCGTTATGGCATCTGATGCGGCCTCAGGGAGATCTACACTAACGCCTTGAGTCAGCAATGGCGCAGTGGCCATAAAAATGACCAACAACACAAGCATCACGTCGATGTAAGGCACCACATTGATCTCGGACATAGGTTTGCGACGGGTAGCCATATGCTTTGCGTCCTACTGCGGCGTCGCTTGGGCGTGAGCCGCCCGATGCAGGATGCTGGTGACTTCGTCGCTGAACGCCTCAAATCGTTTCATCAAGCCCTCGACTCGTGCCGCGAATCGGTTGTAGGCAATCACTGCCGGAATAGCCGCAAACAATCCCATCGCAGTGGCCACCAACGCCTCGGAAATGCCCGGCGCCACCGAAGCCAAAGTCGCCTGACTCATATTGGCCAGCGAGCGAAACGAATTCATGATGCCCCAAACGGTACCGAACAAGCCCACATAGGGTGAGGTCGAACCGACAGTGGCGAGAAAGGGTAAATGCGTCTCTAAACGGGACTCTTCGCGCATCAATGCTACTCGCATGGCTCGCTGCACGCCCTGCATAATCGCCTCCGCGTCCGCTCCCGCTTGATCCGCCAAACGAGTGTATTCACGAAACCCGACAACGAATAAATTCTCGATACTGTTGAGGTTGTCCTCTTGGACAAGCTCGGAGTAGAGCTCGCGCAGATCAACCCCGGACCAAAAGTGATCTTCAAACGCATCGAGCTCGTCGAGGGTGCGGCGCAGCAACATCCAGCGCTGAAATATCATCATCCAGCTGATCAACGAGGCCAGCGCCAACAGGCCCATAACCACTTGCACTAAGACCGTTGCATTAGCAACTAATTCATATATCGAGATTTGTTCAGGCACTGAGTAATCCTCGTAACTCGTTTGTTGGTTTTGCTCCGTTCTTACAAGCTGGCTTCGATTTACGCCCCGCGCGCGTTTCCATGTTAGCCTCGATTTTCATTGCTCAACGTCGCCAGTAGCGACGGCTTAGCAAGGACCGTGGATCACGGATCCGCCAAGTTAGGAATCTCCTGCTGGCGTTTCTCGCTGGTTAACGCGCCAGTCTTGTCGGGCACTTCAAGACCCAGGTGCAGGTAGCACTTTGGCGTTGCCACGCGGCCCCGCGGGGTGCGCACAAGATAACCCTGCTGAATAAGGTAAGGCTCGATAACGTCCTCGATCGTACCTTTTTCCTCGCTTATCGCCGCCGCTAGCGCATCCAATCCAACCGGCCCGCCAGCAAACTGCTCTACGATCGCGGCCATAAGGCGTCGATCCATCGTGTCGAAACCTTGTTTGTCCACATTCAGCATGTTTAAAGCGGCATCAGCAATTTGCGCCGCAACCACGCCATCGCCTTTTACCTGAGCAAAATCCCGGACTCTTCGCAACAAACGGTTACTGATTCGCGGCGTACCGCGGGACCGACGAGAGATCTCCTCAGCGCCGCCGGCCTCCATGGGCAATTCTAGCTTTACCGCGGATCTGCTAACGATCTGGGTGAGTTCTTCAATGCTATAAAACTCTAACCTTTGCACAATTCCGAAACGATCACGCAAGGGACTCGTGAGGAGCCCAGCTCGCGTGGTCGCGCCGACAAGGGTGAACGGCTGCAGTTCTAGCTTTAGCGACCGCGCCGCGGGACCCTCACCAATCAATATATCCAGTTGAAAGTCCTCCATCGCCGGATACAGAATTTCCTCCACTACGGGGCTTAAACGATGTATCTCATCTATGAACAGCACATCCCCCGCATCCAAATTGCTCAACATTGCTGCCAGATCTCCGGGTTTCTCCAGAACCGGTCCGGAAGTCGACTTGATGGCAGCACCCATCTCGCGGGCCATAATGTTGGCGAGCGTTGTTTTGCCCAACCCTGGAGGACCGAAAATAAGGGTGTGATCGAGCGACTCGCCACGCTGCCGAGCGGCTTCTATAAAGATTTGCATCTGCTCTTTGACCGCCTGCTGGCCGATGTATTCGCTCAGCTCTTGCGGTCTCAAAGCGCGGTCGAAACGCGCATCGTTAGTATCCTTGGCCGGCGCAAAAAACCGGTCAGGCTCAATACTCATGGGCTCACTCCTCCGCGCGCGAACTGCCGCAACGCCATAGACACCAACTGTTCAGTGGTCACCGGATCTACCGCCTCATCCGCCGACAGCGCGCTCTGCGCCTGGGCCACCATGTGCTGGGCCTGTGAAGGTTTGTAGCCGAGCACCACCAACGCATCTTGGGCTTCCTGACTACTAGGCTGCCACGTAGCACCGGCGGGACCCGTTATTGCGGGCTCCGTACCCGGAGGCAACAGGTTGTGCAGTTTCGATTTTAGCTCCACCATCAGTCGCTCGGCGGTTTTCTTTCCCACACCCGGCACCTTGGTGAGTACGCCAACTTCGCTGTTTTGTACCGCCACCGACAGCGTTGAGGGATCCAGCGACGAGATAATGGCCAGTGCCAGTTTCGGCCCTACGCCGTTTATTTTTACAATGGTGCGAAACAATTCGCGTTCCGTAGTATCGCAAAAACCAAACAACAACTGGGCGTCTTCGCGAACCACGAAATGAGTGCTTAGCGTCATGGGTTGACCAATAGATGGTGCTGCAGCCAGCACATTGGCGCTCACCTCTAGTTCGTAACCAACACCGCCTACCTCCATCATCATGGTGGCATTTTCGGCATCCATTTCGATCAGTGCACCTGTGAGCCTGCCAATCAACGCGTCGTTCCAGTTAGCTGACGAGTTGGCAAGTATTGACGTGGCACAACGCAATCGCAAGGGCATCTGCTGCGTCCGCCTGAGGGGCGCCGGGCAATTTCAATAAAATTCTGACCATGTGTGCGACCTGCTCTTTGGTCCCGCGTCCGGTGCCAACCAGAGATTGTTTGATGCGCCTAGCCGCGTATTCATGAACGGGCAATTCGGCCGCAACCGCAGCTGCGATAGCAACGCCTCGGGCTTGTCCTAGTTTGAGGGCAGACGACGGATTTTTGGCAAGAAACACTTCCTCAATAGCCAGTTCAGTGGGATTAAATTGCGCGATCAGCTCGCTCACCCCGCGGTAGATAACACCGAGGCGCTGAGGCATTTCACCAATTTCGGCCTTTATACAACCACTGGCGACATAATCGACCTTGCGGTCGCGCACCGCGACGAGACCGTAACCTGTGCGCCGAGAGCCAGGATCAATTCCAAGCACAACGCGAGCCTCGATCATCTATTAAAACACGGCACGGCAGCCGCGAGGCTGCAGCACCCAGCGCGCCTACTGGTAAGCTTCGTCGGGGAACTGTCCATTGCTGTAGACCTCTTGGATGTCGTCCAAATCTTCCAATACATCGATCAACTTGAGCACTTTCTGGGCGAGCTCAAGATCACATTCACTGGAGTTCGACGCCATCATAGTCACTTCGGAATGATCTGGCGGCAATCCCTGGGCGGTAAGGCTCTCGACCACTTGCCCTAGCGTCTCCCATGGTGTGGTGACCGTGATACCACCTTCTTCATCACTTTCAATGTCCTCCGCACCGGCCTCCAGTGCTAACTCCATGACCTGTTCTTCGTCTTGTCCGGGCGCGTAATTGATCACCCCGAGACGCGTGAACAGGTAGGCAACAGAACCGTCCGTGCCCAGATTTCCACCATACTTGCTAAACGCGTGCCGAACCTCCGCGACCGTACGGTTGCGATTATCCGTCATCGCTTCTACCAAGATGGCGACACCTCCAGAGGCATAACCCTCGTAAACCAACTCCTCAACGTCATTGCCTTCGCCACCACCAGCCCCGCGCTGCACGGCGCGATCAATGGTGTCTTTCGGCATATTTGCCGCCAGGGCCTTATCCACCGCCGCGCGCAAACGTGGATTATCGTCAACCACACCGCCACCCAGCCGCGCAGCTACGGTAATTTCACGGATCAGTTTGGTGTAAAGCTTGCCACGTTTTTTATCTTGCGCCGCTTTGCGATGCTTAATGTTTGCCCATTTACTGTGACCAGCCATCGCCGAGACCTCCTTCTACCGCCGCCGCAAATACCCGAGCACGCGCGCGCATCTTTAATCAGGCATGCTCTGATTTAGTGGGCGCTTGCCGAAGGCGAATGTGCAGGTCACGCAATTGCTGCTCTTCGACCGCTCCAGGAGCCGCCATCATAACGCAGGCCGCTGTCTGGGTTTTCGGAAAGGCGATGACTTCACGGATCGACTGGCTTTCGGTGATCAACATCGCTAAACGATCGAGGCCAAGCGCAATACCACCATGGGGTGGACATCCATACTGCAAGGCGTCCAATAAGAAACCAAACTTTGCTTGCGCCTCGCTGTCCATGGCCAATACATCGAACACAGCGGTCTGCATTTCTTCGGCGTGAATGCGCAACGATCCACCGCCTAACTCGTAACCGTTGACGACCACATCATAAGCCGCGGCTTTTGCCGCGTCGGGGTCAGCTTTCAGTTCCGCCGGCGAACACGTCGGCCTCGTAAACGGATGATGTTCGGCACTGAACCCACCCTCACGGGTACGCTCGAACATCGGCCAATCAACCACCCAGCAGGGTCGATAACCCGATTCCACTAAATCCAGATCGGCACCGAGTTCGTTCCTCAGCGCGCCCAGAGCGTCGTTTACCACTTTGCGTTTATCGGCACCGAAAAACACAATGTCGCCATCTTCAGCACCCACTCGCTGCAATACCGCGGCGGTAACGTCATCGGGAATAAATTTCAGGATCGGCGATTGCAGACCAGCGGCCCCCGCCGCCAGCTCGTTTACCTTGATGTAGGCAAGCCCACGCGCTCCATAGCGGCCGACAAAGTCCGTGTACTGATCGATGGCTTTACGCGAGAGCGTGGCGGCGCCCGGCGCTCGCAATGCGACAACTCGTCCGTGGGGATCGTTCGCCGGTCCATTGAATACCTTAAAATCTACAGCGCTCATGAGATCTGCGATATCGACTAATCGCAATGGATTGCGCAAATCCGGGCGATCAATACCAAAATCCCGCATGGCTTCATCCCAGGTCAGTATCGGAAAATCTCCGAGATCCACATCCAAGACTTTGCGCCATACCGACTTCAGCATGCCTTCCGTCATGTCCATGACTTGCTGCTGACTGACGAAAGACGCTTCAATATCAATCTGCGTAAATTCTGGCTGCCTGTCTGCGCGCAGATCCTCGTCGCGGTAGCATCGAGCTATTTGGTAGTACTTATCCAGCCCCGACATCATCAGCAGTTGTTTGTACACCTGCGGCGACTGCGGCAGCGCAAAGAACTCGCCCGGATGGGTTCGGCTCGGCACAAGGTAATCGCGCGCGCCTTCTGGCGTAGCACGGGACAACGTCGGCGTTTCAATGTCTAGGTAGCCGTCGCTCTCTAAATAACGCCGTACTTCACTGGTTATTTGCGCGCGGATACGCAACCGATCCTGCATCTCCGGGCGTCGCAAATCCAGGTAGCGATAGCGCAAGCGAACGTCTTCACCCGCTTCGGAATACTCATCTAGCTGAAACGGCGGCGTTTTAGCGGCGTTTAAAATGGATAACTCCAGACCTAGAACTTCGATCTCACCGGTACGCATGTCAGGGTTCACAGTGCCCTCAGGGCGCGGCCGCACGCGCCCACGAGCGGCGAGCACAAACTCATTGCGTACAGAATCGGCAAGAGCAAAGCTTTCCTTTGTGTCGGGGTCAAAGACCACCTGTAATATTCCGCTGCGATCTCGAATGTCCAAAAAGATCACGCCACCGTGATCGCGACGCCGGTGCACCCATCCGCATATTTCTACTTGTTCGCCGACCTGAGCCGATCCTAGTTCACCGCAATAGTGGCTGCGCATGAGTGTCCTCGTAATATTTGAAACTTAAAGTTGGCTGGCGCATGCGCCCTGTCGACAAGCGAAGCATAACAAACAGCCTTTAGCTGCTGCCGCTGTCTGCCGACGACGAGGTCGATGACTTAGAGTCACTAGATGAAGTCGCTGCTGAACCGGACGATTTGTCAGTTGGCGCAACGTTCTTTTTATCACCGGATTTAAAATCGGTCTCGTACCAACCGCCGCCTTTTAGACGAAAGCCTGCCGCAGATATTTTCTTCTTCAGGCCGTCGACCAAACATTCCGGACAATTGACTAGCGGCGCCTCACTGATTTTCTGCAAAACCTCCACTTCGTGCCCGCAATTGTCGCAACGATATTCGTAAATTGGCATTTTGATTTTAAGACAGTTACCAACAAGCGGCGCATGATGTTAAAAAAACCAGCAAAAAGACAGTAATTTTGCTGACTTTTTGTTGCGGCTCCGGATTTGATCGGCTATAACGCACGCCATCAGATCAAGAAGATCTGGTTCAGTGACGACCGATTTGAAAACGTGCCTGACGCTGACGCGAAGAGTTTACATCGCCGCCGCCTCGTTCCGTTTCGACTTGTTCTAACACGACCCAATTTGCACCAAAGGCGACTTGTTGGATCGGCGAAACAAGTTTACATACGGATCGACAGCGACGACGGCAAAACGCCGACGATGCGCCGAGCCGAAAGAGGATCGGGAGACCGCTGTTTAAAGAGACGCATCGAAACCCCATGGCTCGATCATCGCTTTGGAAGCCTGATCGACCCGCAGAGTGGAATCGTGCTGTTTATAACCGACCCAGAGGACCAGATCATGGCTACGAAGAAAAAAACACCGGCTAAAAAAGCGCCTGCAAAGAAAGCGCCCGCTAAAAAAGCCGCCGCAAAAAAGAAAGCGCCCGCCAAAAAAGCAGCAGCGCCAGCTGTTAAGCGCCAACCCGCGGTTAAGGCAAAAATGACGAAAACCGCGATTTTGAACGAGATCGCCACTAACACCAACCTTACGCGCACGCAGGTTGGGGCCGTGATGGAAGAATTGGAATCGGTCATTGAACGCCACATTCGTAAGCGTTCCGTTGGCGAATTTACGCTACCTGGATTATTGAAAATCAAAGCCGCGAAGCGCCCAGCCACCAAGAAACGCATGGGCCGCAATCCAGCCACTGGCGAAGAAATCGTTATCGCCGCCAAGCCAGCCACTACCCGCGTTCGCGTGACCGCTCTGAAGAAACTGAAGGACATGATCCTGTAACCGACTAGGGCGGTCTGCAGTAGGTCGAATCGTTTGTTCGGCCTGCTGCGCCATTTTTCTGTTCACACAACAACCTACTGATATTTCGGCTGTCATTGCCATGCGGCATTGTGTCTAATGCCTTAAAAATAATCCCCAAGTCAGACCGCGAAGAATCATGCGCCAAACGAACCTGCTGTTACCAACGTTAAAAGAGACCCCTGCCGACGCGGACGTAATCAGCCATCAGCTGATGCTGCGGGCTGGGCTTATTCGCCAACTTGCGAGCGGACTTTATTCATGGCTGCCGTTAGGCCTGCGGGTACTGCGTAATATCGAAGCCATCATTCGCGAAGAACTCAATCGCAGCGGTGCGCAGGAGCTGTTGATGCCCGTTGTCCAGCCCGCGGAGCTGTGGGAGGAAACGGGCCGTTGGCAAAAAATGGGCAATGAAATGCTGCGCATGCAGGATCGTCACGACCGCGATTTCTGTCTCGGCCCGACTCATGAAGAAGTAATTACCGACATATTTCGTCGCGAAGTGCAGTCCTACAAGCAACTGCCGTTGAATTTTTATCAAATTCAAACCAAATTTCGCGATGAACGAAGGCCCCGGTTCGGGGTCATGCGGGCGCGCGAATTTATAATGAAGGACGGCTACTCATTTCATCTCGACCAGCCCAGTTTCGATGCGACCTACCAAGAAATGTATGATTGTTACGCGCGTATCCTGCATCGCATGGCGCTGGATTTCCGCGCCGTGGAAGCTGACACCGGCGCCATCGGCGGCAATAATTCTCACGAGTTCCATGTCCTTGCCGAGTCTGGCGAAGACACAATCGTTTATGCATCTAATGGTCCATACGCGGCCAACCTTGAGAAGGCTGTATCGGCATTGCCTACCCCAGAGACCGGTCCGCTGACGCCTATGGAAAGAGTCGCCACACCCACCCAAAAAACCATCGCTGACGTCGCCCAGCTCTTACAGGTCGAAACTAGCCGATGTCTGAAAACACTTGTGGTTAAGGCCGACGCAACAGACGAGCCAACCGAATCGACACTGGTCGCAATAATTTTACGTGGCGATCATGAGCTCAATGAAATAAAGGCGGCAAAACTGCCTGGGGTTGCGCAACCACTGCAATTCGCCGAAGAAGCGGAAATCGTTGCTACTTTCAACGCTCATCCTGGCTCTCTCGGACCGGTAGGGTGTCCGGTACCCCTGCTAGTGGATTGCGAGGCGGCGGCGCTCGCCAGCTTTGTCTGCGGCGCCAACGAAGACGGTGTGCATTTGCAGGGCGTCAACTGGCAGCGTGACTGCACACTCCACGAGGATCAAATCATCGACGCCCGCAACGTCATAGAAGGTGACGCAGCGCCCAACGATCAAGGCGAATTGAAGTTTCTGCGGGGCATCGAAGTTGGCCATATTTTCCAGCTAGGCCGCGCCTACAGCGAGCCCATGAGCGCGTTTGTACTGGATCAACAGGGCCGCGAGTGCGCGCCCATTATGGGGTGCTATGGCATGGGCGTAACGCGCCTAGTGGCCGCCATTATCGAGCAAAATCACGACTCAAAGGGCATAGTTTGGCCCGAACCTTTAGCCCCCTTCAGCCTTCACGTGATTCCGCTGAACGCGCAGAAATCCGAAGCAGTGCGCGCAGCCGCAGAGGCGGTTTACACCCAAGCGGCAACGGCGGGTATTAGCGTTCTCATGGATGATCGTAACGAACGCCCAGGGGTAAAGTTCGCTGACGCAGACCTTATCGGTATTCCCCACCGCATCGTCATTGGCGAACGCGGGTTAAAGAATGGGGTGATCGAGTACAAACACCGAACTGCCGAAAACAGCCAAGAGCTGAGCGCTGAGGCCGCTTTAGCCAAAGTAGCCGACCAGCGTCCTTAGCGGCATTCAGGATTCGACGCTGGCCAAGAGGCTTTGCGACGTCTGCGGTCCTGACAAGACCTTTTTGACGTTGCCGTCGGGATCGATGATCACCGTCATCGGCAGCACCTCGGCGCGCGCAATGCCAAAGCGCTGACGCGGATCGTCCAGCAGCACTGGAAACTCGATCACCATGCGTTGGATAACGGCATCCAGATCGGCGCCCTGCAAACCATCATAATTGATGCCAAAAACACGAACCGCTGCGCCTGGTTCGACGGGATGTTCCTGCAGCTCATTGAGTTCCGGAATCTCTTTTCGGCATGGCGCACACCACTCAGCCCAGTAATTAAGCACCACCCAATCGCCACGCAGTTCCGAGAAGCGGATCGCCTCGCCACCGGCGAGACGGTAGCTTGGTTCACTGCTGCATGCGCCCAGGCTCAAACTCGCCAGCAAAAAAGCGAAAACACCGAGTCGACTCATTACATTACCTCTTCTAATGACACTGAAAGGTGATCTACATTGTATCGACTCACAGCGCTGAGTAATTCGATTAATCGTGGAAAATCCGTAACTGCTGCCAATCTTTCCTCGGTGAGTTCTTCAGGCAGCAACTGATAAAGCTGCCAAACACTCACCGTTTGCAGATTACGACCCAAAATCCATTGTCGCTGTGCATTGAGATCGATGAGCCGCAGTTCGCGCAGGGCTCGATAAATTCGAGTACGCTGTTGCACGGTCAGCCCAACGCGGTCAAACAGCACAGGCTCAGCCGTAGGCTGGCCGAAGCGATGTCCCTGCACTACCACTTGCACGACGCGTATCGCCTTGATCAGCAGCGGCTCGTCCACAACCACCGCCGCTCCATGGAGCGAGAGAGCGCGAACAAATATCGCGCCACCGAGAACCATCACCCAAACCACATGCAACCACAGCAAGAACACAGGCAACGCGGCAAACGCGCCATAAATAGCGTCGTATATAAAATACTGTGACGCCATCGTGAAGCCTTTGAACGCCAGTTGGAACACGACCGTAGTTGCCAGCCCCCCAAGCACACCATGGAGCAGACGCACCGGACTATTTGGCACCGCCACATACAACGCGGTGAAACCGCCAAACATCAGTAGACTTGGCAAATAGCGCAACGCAGCGCTGCGTAAATCCAATGCGTCAACTTCGCCGAGCAATGGCAACCCAATCAAATAGACACTGCTCCAAACACCGATTAACAAGAACGCTGGGCCAAGGGAGAGCACCCCCCAATAGACCAAAGCTCGTTGCAACCCCCACCGAGGTGTCGCCACCTCCCAGATCGCGTTAAATTGTTTTTCGATCGACATCAGCATGAGCAATGCGACCAGCACCAACCCCATGCCGCCGAAAGTAGTAAGACTGCGTGCTCGTTCGGCAAATTCGGTGAGTTTCTGCTGCACAAGCTCTGAACTGGCGGGTACGAAATTGCGGAATATAAAATCCTGTGCCTGAACCCATAAATCGGCATATTGAGGCACAAGTGCCAATCCTTGGTAGGTCACTGTCATTAACGGGACAAGAGCCAGCAAAGATGTGAACGTCAGCGCCGCAGCAGCCGTCAGACAATCATGCTGCGCAAACTGCGCGCGTGACAAAGCTAAGAAGGTGAACACCGTTCGGTGGAACCCCTGCGCGCCTTGATCCCAACGAGACTGGGCTGTATCTAACGGATTGGTGCTGTGCTCGCCCATCACTATACTGTGCCCGATCACGCCACCAACGAGAAGCCCATGTCTGCTGTAACACTCTATCACAACCCCAACTGCTCCAAGTCTCGCAAGGCGTTAGCGCTGCTGCAGGACCACGGTGTGAATCTGCGTCTGGTGGACTATTTAGAACAACCCTTTAGCGCTGCTGAACTTAGACAATTACTGAATGCTTTAGATCTGGAACCCCGACAACTGATACGTTCCAACGAAGCTATTTACCTGGAACTCAACCTAGAAGATACTGCTTGGTCGGAAGCCGCACTGATCAACGCAATGGTTGAGCATCCCATTCTCATCGAACGCCCAATTGCTGTAACCATGGGTCGCGCGGTAATCGGCCGACCCCCAGAGAAAGTTTTGACGCTGCTATGAACCAACCCTACGTACTAGTTTTGTATTACTCGCGCAGCGGCGGCACGCAAAATCTGGCCCTACACATTGCCCGCGGTGTGGACAAGATCGACGGTATCGACGCTCGCATAAGAGCGGTGCCTCCAGTAAGCACCGTGATAGAACGCACAGCTTCAGCAGTCCCAGATTCCGGGGCGGTATTTTGTAGCAAAGAAGACTTACGCGGTTGCAGTGGCCTCGCTTTGGGCAGTGCAACCCGATTTGGCAACATGGCCGCACCCATGAAGTATTTCATCGATACCACATCGGACCTGTGGGCAGAGAACGCGTTAGTCGGCAAGCCCGCAAGTGTATTCACCTCGAGCGCTTCTATTCACGGCGGCCAGGAAAGCACACTGCTGACTATGATGGTGCCTTTGCTGCATCAGGGCATGCTCATACAAGGCCTGCCCTATAGCTTGCCTGCGCTGCATCAAACTCGCAGCGGTGGCACGCCCTATGGGGTTACCCATTTACAAGGCAGCGATGATCCCGCTGTGCTGAGCGAAGATGAAGCTGCTCTGGCCATTGCCGCGGGAATGCAACTGGCGCAGACAGCACTTCGTCTCGCTCCAGCCACCTAACGATAAACAGGGAGAATACTGTTGCGCGGTTGGTTATTTTTGAGTTTGGTCTGCGTTGGGTCGCTGTTTGCCGTCACGGGGATGCGGCAATTTTTAATCGAACCGTTGAATACTCCATCCAGCAACGCGGTATGGTTTCTGCTTCAAGTACTGCCGCTGTTATTAGCTCTTCCCGGCGCTCTGAGAGGAGAACTGCGCAGCATGTTTATGCTGTGTCTAATCAGTTCGTTGTATTTTATTCACGCCGTTTTGGTCATTACCGACGATCGGCTATTTTTGGCCGCCGCGGTCGAACTGTTCTTCTCCCTCGGCTTAGGCATCAGTTCCGCAATATTCGTGCGCAAGCGTCGTGAGCAGGACGCTGCCTCCGCCGACCTGCTTGATGAACCAAAAACCTAGGCCTAGCTTTAGTGAATGATAGGCTCTGGTGCCTGCACCGCGACCGCCTCTTCTTCCTCTACTGCCTGCACCGCATAGCGGCGGGTAACGATCTCACCCGATACTAGGTCGGGCAACTGCTGCAGGAATGCGTCCATATGGTCGGTATCAAAGTGGCCCATCAGTGCGTCCATGCTCTCCCATTCCTGGAACAACATCAGCGTATCGGGGTCTGCCAGCCCGACATAAAACTCGTAGGACATGCAGCCTTTCTCATTACGACTGGCGGTTGCCATTTGCTTAGCCAGTTCCAGTGCCTGGTCACGCCGCTCGGGGCGAATCGGAATACTGCCGTGGACGATAATCATCGATCTTTTATTCTTCCTAATGTTTAAAACGTGGGCACGATGCTAGGAGCCAATGAAACCATGATCCCGCAAAGACGTTTCCAGTTCGGGAATGATGTCGGGGTCGTCAATAGTTGAAGGCACGGTATAGGGATCACCATCAATCATTTTTCGAATAACCTGGCGCAATATTTTACCTGATCGAGTCTTCGGTAAGCGAGCAACCACGAGTGCGCGCTTAAAATTGGCGATCGGTCCAACACTGTCGCGCACACTTTGCACCAACTCGGCGACTAAAGATTCTGCGTCGAGATCGATCCCGTCCTTCAGCAGCAATAAGCCCACAGGTACCTGGCCCTTCTGAGCATCATGAATGCCCACAACTGCGCATTCTGCCACCGCTCTGTGTTCTGCAAGCACCTCTTCGATACGCCCAGTGGACAAGCGGTGGCCTGCCACGTTTATCACATCATCTGTTCTACCCATGACATAGACATAGCCGTCCGCGTCTTGATAACCGCCGTCGCCTGTCAAATAGAACCCTGGGTATTGGCTCCAGTAACTCTGTTGAAAACGCTCATGATCCCGCCACACGGTGGCAAACGCACTGGGTGGCAACGGTGCTTTAACAACAATCGCACCCTCTTTGCCGGCCTCGACCTCTTGTCCTGATTCATCCAGTACCCGCAAGTCCCATCCAGGTGCGGGAACGCCGCAAGAGCCTGCCCGACTGGGCAACAATTCGATGCCCGCAGGATTCGCACAGATCGACCAGCCTGTTTCGGTCTGCCACCAGTGATCTATTACCGGCACCTGTAGGTGTTGCTCGAGCCAATAGTAAGTGGGGGGATCCAATCGTTCGCCGGCAACAAATTGATACTTGAGACTAGAGAGGTCGTACTGGGCCAGCAATTTACACTCTGGATCTTCTTTTTTTATCGCTCGAAAAGCGGTCGGCGCAACGAAAAAGCTATTAACTTTATGGTCCGAAAGCACTCGCCAAAACGCGCCTGCATCGGGTGTTCGAACCGGCTTGCCCTCATAGACAATGGTGGTGCAACCGGCGAGCAAGGGTCCATAGACGATGTATGAATGG
>Ga0160422_10000737_pt1 | contig 19997 bp, 10 predicted proteins | sample Fk160mmetaG_FD_108192 | JGI IMG/M metagenome (GOLD analysis project Ga0160422, IMG submission 108192) | Marine microbial communities from the Central Pacific Ocean - Fk160115 60m metaG | ecosystem: Environmental > Aquatic > Marine > Oceanic > Photic zone | place: The Central Pacific Ocean... | reverse complement strand
GGTCTGGTATGCCATACCTCGGCCTTGGGCCAGGAGCGCACGGGTTCTTTCCGCCCCAGAGATACGCCAACGTCTCAAGCAATTCGGCTTACTTGCGTGCAATAGAACGTCAAACACTCCAGGATTCTAGGGAGGTGCTTTCACCCTCTGACCGCTACAATGAAGCAATCATGACAGGCCTGCGAACCGCCAAAGGAATCTGTCCCAGCTCTCTCCAAGAAGCTCACGGATTCAGGCCTGACATTGTAGATTCTCAGGCTTGGTTCACAGCACTCGATTGCGGTGATTTGATTTCCATCGAGGAGGGCCGTTACCGCATTCCTGAATCACGATGGATTACTGGGGATCACGTGTCGGCATCTCTTTTTCACGTGGGCTAGCGCGCAGCCATGTGTCAACGAATATTGCGCCAATCACAAGCGCCGCACCAACATAAAAGCCTGGAGAGAAACGTTCGTTGAACAACAGATAAGCCAAGACGATGGCGTAAATCGGTTCGAGATTGATTGCCATCGCCGACTCAAATGGGGTCAGATGTTCAAGCACCTGAATAGAAACCATGAAAGCAAAAGATGTCGCGACCACGGCGAGCAGTAAAATCCAAATCCAATCCGAGGCGGACAAAAGAATCAACGACACGTCAAACTCTCCTTGAACCCCAAGCCAAATCGCCATGCCTACACTCGCGGCCAACAACTCCACTGCACTCAATTGAATGGGGTCATGGCGTTGAACGAGCACCCCGTTGATTGTGCCAAAAATTGCTGCAAGGATTGCGCTCACCAATCCGAGAATCATGCCTAACATTTGATTCCTTTCCGCCTGAAAAACCATTGCGATGCCCACAAATACGACAGCCGCAACGACCATTTCACGCCACGCAATTGCGCGCCTGAAAACAACTGGCTCAATCATGCTTACAAACAATGGCGCTGTAGCCAACATCGTCAAAGCCAACCCCACAGAACTCGTTTTGATGGACGCAAAAAAGGTCACCCAATGCGCCGCAACAACCCAGCCAACAGCTCCCGCACGAATTACGTTTGACGTCGTCCAACTGCCCCATCGCGAGCGAAGCCAAAGAAACGCCGCTGTTGATAGGCCGCCTAATGTCACCCGCCAAAACACCAACGGTTCAGCGTCAATCGAAATCAACTTCCCTAAAATCCCTGTAAATCCGAAAATGACAACAACGCCATGAAGGAGAAGAAGGCTGCGGTTTCGCGAAGTCATCAACGCTGAATAACAAAACGCACTGTTCGAGGTGACGACGCGAAGGATTCAGGAATCACCTCAAGCGTATACACGCCCAAAGGCCAAGACGACACATCCGTTGCACAACGCCCGGCAAATCCGCGATCGATAGAAAAAATTAGGCGACCAACTTCATCACGCACCTTCAGTGTTGATCTTGTGGAACACTCCACATGCAAGATGTCTGATGCTGGGTTGGGAAACACATCTACCTCCAACTTGGTTTGCGGCACCCCATCTTCTTCTTCAACCACAATCTCAGTTGAGGACTGATCTGAACACACGCCGTTGGCATCAGTCGCCGTCAAGAATATGTTGTACGTTCCGGGCTCGCTGTACATAAGCTCTGGGTCTTCTTCATTGCTAAATGTTCCGTTTCCGAACGACCACTGATAGTACTCCGCATTTTCGCTTTCATTGATGGCAAACACAGGAGTGCCACCCAGCACCAAGACTTCAGGCACCGTGAATTGAGAGAGGACCGGTTCGGTCAAGTCATCCAAACTTCTTGGAAGCAGGGTGTATCCGTCCAAGAATGGTGCACTGCCGTCAGATTGCCCTCCAATGCCTGTCAATCCGAATGTGCCTAAAGGAGGAGGTGTGCCCCAAATGTCAGTATTGCCGTCAATTTGAATTTGCAAATCTCCGATGCCGTAATCGACCGTCACCACAAAAAAGGGCCAAAGGTTGGTCCATTGAGTTGGGTCCACCAACTTCACACACTTCAATTTCACCACGCGCGACTCTGTTTCTTCGCCCATCTCTTGAACCAAGATCGGTTCTTGTGTTTCAAATCCCCCTCCCTCATCAATCAATGTGTCGGCATAAAGTGTTGCGAGCCCCTGATATTGACCGACGATGCCACGAACACGAACGCTGTCCCCCTCTTGAACTTCGTAACCATAGTTGTTGATCGCGCTGAACACGTTGATCCCGTTGGTGGCGTCAATCAGTGTAAACCTTAGCCCTTGGGGGTAATCATTCCATCCGTGCACGATCCCCCTGAGCTCGCAGGCAGTGTCGATGCTGTCTAACACCCCCTGATTGTCGGTTCCACGGACCATGTCGATGTCGTAGACGGGGTAAGTCAAGTCCGACGGCAAGATGTGGACGACCACATTTTGAATGCCCAACACAGCACCCCCAGAAAGAATCGTCATTGTCAACTCTACATCTTCTTGTAGCTCTGGGTTCTCATCGTCAATGGCCACAAAATTGAATGATTGGCTGTTCAACAAACCCGACTGAAATGTAAAATTCAGCGGAAATACCGCGGGGTAATCCGCACCAGCATCGGCGTCACCCCCGGTCACCTCAAGCTGAATTTCCACATCTTCCAATGGATAGCTCACCAACATCTCAACTTCAACAGCGCCACCTTCGACGACGTACAACTCTGGAGCGGCAAATCCAACAACCATGGTCCCCAATCCCCCACAAGACGCAGTATGCTCTCCAAGAAAATCAAACGTGTCTTGAGGATATACATCCCACTGTGTTTGACCCTCAGTCCAATCTGTCGAACCCTGTCCGATGTTGGGTTTTCGAACAAGGGTATATTCAGCCATGGCGCCATCTGCTACAGGCCAAGCACCAAGCGGATCTTCCCCGATTACACCCATCATGTCAATGATTTCTCCATTTTTGCGCAACACAATGGGGTCGTTTCCATTGTACCAAGTGACTGTGCTCAACGCCTGACTTTGGTTGATGATTTCTGGAGCCGCTTGTGGGTTGCCCAACACAGTTACTCCACCAGAAACAAGTACCCCTTCCAAATCCAACGATTGTATTGGTGTCAGTGACCCGTTGTTGTACACCTCCATGGTGTACGGGGTGAGATCCACATCAAACGGTGTAGGATTATGCACCTCAAGCGCCTTGTTGTTGCTCGTACCCTCAACGTATTCACTGATGATCAAATCGTCACACAATCCGGCAGAACCGCATTGCAAAATGCTCACAGGTAAAAAGTTCGAGGACAAACTGTCGCAACCAAAAGCTGCCACATCGTAAACCACATCTCCATTTTCAATGCTTGTCGAGTCCAATCCGTCTTGATAACTGAGACCCCAAACGCGATAGTCGCCGGCCTCACCAAAGCCTGCGAAATCGTAATACGGCTCATCGGTGGTTTCCAAAATTTCATTGGCTTCATTGCAAATCAAAAAAACGTATTCACCCTCAACCGCATCGCTATAGTACCCAAATGGAATCAGGGCGCCATCCTCTGTAAGACACGCTTCTGCATCTGCTTCCCCTCCTGCTGTCAACAGTGTGCCACCGTCACACGATGGGATTTCACATGTCTCCCCCGTCAACGTTACGAACTCCTCAGAAACGCTCACACAACCACCGTCAGGCATTGTGGTCACGTTTGACAACGAGGTCCATCCCTCTGCCAACGGTGCGTTGTGTGAGATGGCATAAACCTCAAAGACACCATCACCTAAGCCTTCCATGTTGATGGCTGTCCCCAAAAAGACGCCCACCAATTCTTCCGTCTCTGCATTCACAATCGCCAAGCTCGTGGCGGCCGAAACTGCATCACTGACATGTGTAAAACCCACAATCTCCGGCCCTGCGTCAGTGCAAAGCAATGTGTTGTCCGTGTTGTTTAATGACAAGTGCCCACCCTCGCAAAGCAAAACATTAGACACTCCTGGGCTCAGAGCTTGCATGACAAAACCCAGGTCAAACGGTTCGCCTCCATCGGGAACCCGAGACAATCCGTCAGAACCTGGTTCAACATCATCTCCACTCTCGTCGATGGTGAATGTGGCGCTGGGGTTGATTGTGGAAACTAGAGGAGCCATTTGGGGGTGTGTTACGCTCGTAGAGCCATACAACACCGCATCAAGCATGTTTCCAAAAACTGGCGGTTGGTTTACTTGGAACGTCGATGCTGGTGTCGCCGCAAGAACAATCCCTGCAACGGTATTTTGCCAACCTTCTCCATATAGGACCAAAAACCCATCATCATTGAGCGCCAAGCCACCCAAGTCCACTACCGTTTGTGTCTGGGCCTCCCATGAACCTTCGCTGTACGCAGATTTTACTACAACAAGCGTATGGTCATCTAAAGCTGTACCCGGAGCCCCGTAAAGCTCCACAAACTGACCAACCTCGGGGCCGACGACAAGATTTAGTTCGTTGATGACAACTTCTTGGGCGAAAACAGTTGCGCTACCCACCAAGACCTTCAAGACCAAGGCAGCGCTCAGGGAAACCAAATTTCCTTTCATGGCGTAGGATGTGAATGGACATCGAAGGTAGCGTACCTTTCATGAGCACGACATGACGGCGACAACATCTCTGATAGACAAGTTGGATGAATTCATCCGACGCTACCATCGAAACAAGGCCCTTCGCGGGGCTTTGTTGTCCTTTGCCACACTCTCCGCAGGAGCGCTTTTGCTTGCCGCTTTGGAAAATGTTGGGCGGTTCGGCGTGGTTGGCCGAACCGTGATCTTCTATTCCTTCTCGGCTTTAACGGTTGCCGCGATCACAACCCAAGTTCTTTGGCCTGTGCTTCAGTGGTTTCGGTTCCGCCGCGGATTGTCCTACGACGAAGCCGCCCGCATCGTGGGCGCCCACTTTCCAGAAGTCCAAGACAAGCTCCTCAACACCCTTCAGCTTCAACAACAAGTTGAACACGCCCAAGGCGCTGATGTCAGGCTTTTGGCCGCAAGCATTGAACAGCGAACAGCGTCTTTAAGGCCCTTGCCTTTTACCCAAGCGGTCGATGTAACCGCCGCATTTAAAGCTCTGCGAATTGCGCTCCCCGTGTTGGTGGTTGGTGGCTCCTTGATTTGGTTGAGGCCAACCTGGGTAACTGAGCCTGCCTCCAGAATCGTTCAACACCGAACAGAATTTATTGAGCCTGCTCCTTTTCGGTTTGATCTCCAAAACACGAGCCTCGCTGTCGTTGCTGGCGACCCCTTCACGGTGGAGGTTAAGGTTGTAGGTGACGACCTTCCCGCAGCGGTCATGGTGGAATCTCATGGTGGACGTTTCCGCATGGAGCGTACTCGCGACCAGGTCTTCCGATATACCTTTCCTTCGGTTCGTTCAAAAACGCCTTTTTTGTTCTTGGCCAATGGCTGGCGCTCACAAGAATATGTTGCTGAGCCTTTTGCCCTGCCTGCTCTGGCAGAGCTTCGTGTTCAGGCCATCCCCCCAAGATATACAGGGCTTCCCGCCATTGACCAAGTCAATCAAGGTGACCTTTCTTTGCCTGAAGGAACACCTATCCAATGGTCCATTCGGGTGGCTCACGGAGATGGTGTGAGATTGCATTTGGCGGAGCGCGCTTTGCCCGTTCGTTCTGGTGCCGCAAACACTTTTTTCGCCAACTGGGTCGCCTCGTCAAACACCACGTACTGGATTACTCCTACTGGGGCGAAAACTGCTGGCGACTCTTTGCGACACCGAATCCGAGTTGTTCGAGACGGCAAGCCATCCATACGTGTTCAAGAAGAGTCTGACGGCACTTCTCGCAAGCGTAGACATTTTACTGGTTCAATCCAAGACGACTACGGATTCAGCCGACTCACATTCGTCTGGACCCTCTTAAATCAAAAGTCCCAAGCGCGCGCTCAAAACGCTCTTATCACAGAACGAAATGAGTCGCTGACCTTGGAGGGGCGAGAAGAACTCAACGTACCTGATGGCCGTAAGGATACGTTTTTCCACACCTGGGACTTGAGCGAACTCAACTGGCAAGAAGGCGAGGTGATAGAGTGTTGGTTCGAGGTTTGGGACAACGACGAGGTGCACGGAGCCAAGATGGTGCGTTCTGCAACCACGCGCATTGCTGCGCCGAGCCAAGATGAAATTCGACAAGAACGAATTGAAACCGCGAGCTCCATTGAAGATGATCTCGAAGAGGCTTCGAAGGAAGCCGCTGAGCTTCGCGAGGCCATGGAGGCCATGCAGGAACGTCTTCGCGAACAAGGCGAAATGACATGGCAAGACCGCCAAGCTATGGAAGGTTTGATGCAACAACAACAGGCCCTTCAGGAAAAGCTTGAGATGATGCGAGAGGAAAATGAGCGCAAAGACGATCGATCCAACGAATTCAGCAAGCAGGAGGAGCGCATCCTTGACAAACAAGAACAACTTCAAAAACTCATGGACAACATCATGAGTGAAGAACTGCGTCAGATCTACGAAAAGATGGAGGAGCTGATGCGTGAAATGGATCCTGAACAGTTGCAGGAGCAGCTCAACGAGATGGAACTCAATCACGACGCCATGGAAAAAGAGCTTGACAGGGCTCTAGAACAATTCCGTCAATTGGAGTGGGATACGAAGATGGAAGAAGCCATCGAAGACTTAAAAAAATTGGCTGATGAGCAAAAGGCTCTTTCTGAAGAAACCGATTTGGGCCTCCTTAGTCGCGACAAACTCAAAGCCAAACAGGACAGCTTAAATCAAGCCTTTTTGGAGCTTCGTGAAGACTTCAAACAGCTCCAAAAAGACAATCAACAACTTGAAAACCCCAACCCCATGATGGACAGCTCCGAAGAAGAGCAGTCCATTCAAGAAGAAATGCAAAACGGCGCGGACCAACTGGACAAGGGTAAAGACAAAAAGGCATCTGACAGTCAGCAAAAAGCAGCCGAACAAATGGAACAACTTGCTCAACAAATGGAGCAAATGCAAATGGAGTCTGAGTCTGAATCCGCCAGTGAAGACATGGATGCGTTAAGGGCCCTGTTGGAAAACATTTTGACCCTGTCTTTTGAAGAGGAGGGTTTGATGGCAGAGTTGAAAATGACAAATGAGCAAGACCCCAGATACATCAACCACGGGCAAGCACAAAGAACGCTGAAGGACGAGGCGGTCATGGTCGAGGACAGCCTTTTTGAGCTTAGCCTACGCATCCCCCAACTCGCCTCAGCAGTCAATCGAGAAATTGGGTTGGTTAACCGACATATGACGAAAGCTCTTGATGGATTTGGAGACCGCCAAACCGCGAACATCGCCATGAACCAGCAATACGTCATGACGTCCTTCAACAACCTTGCCCTGCTTTTGGATGAGGCGTTGCAGCAGATGCAACAACAACAAGCGCAAAAACAACCCGGATCAGGAAACTGCGAAAAACCTGGCGGGTCAGGAAGCCCGTCTTCCTCTCCAAAAGCTGGGGACATGAAGAAAATGCAACAGGCCCTGGGGCAGAAGCTTGAAAAAATGAAAGAGCAAATGGGCAAGGGTGCCAATCAGGGCAAGGTTGGACAAAAGCGCTCTGGAGGCATGTCAAAAGAACTCGCACAAATGGCTGCCCAACAGGCCGCCCTCCGCAAAATGGCACAAGACAAGGCCAAGCAACTCAATGAAGACGGTTCCGGCAAGGGCAATCAAATGAGTGAAATCGCGAAAGAGATGGAAGAGCTCGAGCGCGACCTCGTCAACCGGCAAATCGATCAGGCCACATTGCAACGCCAACAAGACCTCATCACTCGATTGCTGGAGGCTGAAAATGCAGAACGCATACGTGGCGAAAAAGAAGAGCGTACGTCACAAACAGGCGATGACAACCTCAAGGCCTCTCCCCCACAAACGTCGGAATATCTCCGCCAAAAGATGAACGAGCTTGAATTGTTACGCACAGTCCCCGCTGAACTACTTCCGTACTATCGCGATCGCGTGAACGATTATTTCAATACTTTGGACGTCGAACCCGGAAACACACAACCCGATTTGAAGCCATGACAACGACGATGCCTGAATTGCGTTTCGATTCCAAGCCCGAAAACATCGCCATTGTGGAGCGGCTCATTGATCAAATCAGCGAAGATCACAGCATCATTCCTGAGCATTATGGCAATGTCCTCATCGCCATGACAGAAGCTGTCAACAATGCCATTGTTCACGGCAACAAACTCGATCCCGAGAAATCAGTTACCGTATCCTGCGCCATTGACGGCAAAAGTCTTGTCTTTCGCATTTCCGATGAAGGTCCTGGTTTTGATTATGAAAACCTGCCCGACCCAACCGCACCAGAAAACATCGAAAAACCTCATGGACGTGGCGTGTTCTTAATGCGCCACCTGGCCGATGATTGTGCGTTTGAAGACGCGGGTCGTGTCGTTGAGTTGACCTTTTCCAACGTCTTCGCTTGAGCACATGATTGTTTTCGTGGACGGGGAGGTCCCGTGTCGGATTCAACACCGACGAGCTGTCAAGTCATGGATTCACTCTGTGATTGCGCATCACAACAAAACGTTGGGGGACCTCAGCGTCGTGGCTTGCTCTGACGAACAGCTTCTCGAATACAACCAAAAATACCTCGGCCACAACACGTTCACTGACATCATCACATTTGATTACTCCGAAGGAAACCAGTTGTCTGGAGACCTCCTCATTTCCTTTGAAAGGGTATCAGAAAATGCTGTTAATCAGGGTGTTGAGATGCAAAACGAGCTTCGTCGAGTGATCATTCACGGGGTGCTACACCTCGCCGGATTCCAAGACAAGACAGAGGAAGAATCCTCGGCCATGCGCCTTGCCGAAGACCAAGCCTTGAGCATGTTCCATGTGGAACATCGTGACTAACACCTTCCTCCCGAACTTTGTCTTCATGATTCAGACTTACGATGTCGTCGTTGTTGGCGGAGGCCACGCGGGAAATGAAGCCGCGGCGGCGGCAGCAAATCTCGGCGCCTCCACCCTTCTTGTGACAATGAACATGGGCGTCATCGGTCAAATGTCTTGCAACCCCGCCATGGGTGGAATCGCGAAGGGTCAAATTGTTCGAGAGGTCGACGCCATGGGTGGTTACTCGGGATTGGTCTCGGACAAGAGTGCCATCCAGTTCCGCATGCTGAACAAATCAAAAGGACCAGCCATGTGGAGCCCGAGAACTCAGAACGACCGCAACCTCTTTGCACAAACGTGGCGCGAGATGCTGGAAAACACCCCAAACCTCGATTTTTGGCAAGACAGCGTCGTTGGTCTTCTCCTCGAAAAAGGGCGTTGTGTTGGTGTCAAAACTGGCTTTGGTCTAGAAATACGGGCAAAATCTGTCGTTCTCACCAACGGAACGTTTCTCAATGGTTTGATGCACATTGGTGAAAAACAGTTTGGGGGAGGCCGCGCGGGAGAAAAGTCATCTGTGGGAATCACTGAACAACTTGTCGAGTTGGGTTTTGACAGTGGTCGCATGAAAACTGGCACCCCACCAAGGGTGGATGGCCGCTCCTTGGATTTTTCTAAGATGACTGAACAGCCTGGCGACGAACATCCAAGTCGCTTCAGTTATTTACCCAAACACCCGATCACCACACAGATTCCTTGCCACATCACCTACACTTCTTCTGAGGTTCACGATCTGCTCAGAGAAGGGTTTGACCGCTCCCCTATGTTTAATGGACGACTTCGTGGCGCGGGTCCGCGATACTGCCCGAGCATCGAAGACAAAATTGATCGGTTTGCCGACAAAGACCGCCACCAAGTGTTTGTGGAACCTGAGGGTTGGAGCACTTGCGAAATCTACGTCAACGGCTTTAGCACGAGTCTTCCTGAAGATGTTCAATTGCGAGCCATGCGCAAGATCCCTGGGTTTGAGCAGGCCAAAATGTTCCGGCCGGGATATGCTGTTGAATACGACTACTTCCCCCCTACCCAACTGAAACACAGTCTTGAAACCAGGCTTGTCCAAGGCCTGTTTTTTGCGGGGCAAATCAATGGTACTACGGGTTATGAAGAGGCCGCTTGCCAAGGTCTCATGGCGGGCATCAACGCCGCGCGTTCCACGTGGAACAAAGACGCCATCACATTCAATCGAAGCCAAGCATACATAGGTGTTCTCATAGATGACTTGGTTACAAAAGGCACTGAAGAGCCATATCGCATGTTTACCTCACGCGCCGAATACCGCATCTTGCTTCGGCAAGACAACGCCGACGAGCGCTTGACGCCACTCTCTCATGATTTGGGCTTAGCAAACAAGGAGCGAATGGATGCGCTGGAAACCAAACTTGCTGGGGTAAAAACACTGCGCCACAACCTTCAAAAACTCAGTGTACGGCCTGAAGAAGCTCTGCCTGTTCTCGATGCTGTTGGCTCCTCCCCTTTGAAACACGCCGTTCGTGCTCAGGACATTTTGTCTCGGCCGCATGTCACGCTGAACGCCCTCCACGAGAAGATTCAGTCTGTCAATGAGCTTACCTCTCCCCACCCCGCGGAGGTTCTTGAACAGGTAGAAATACAGGTCAAATACGAGGGCTACATTGCCAAAGAACAGGACATGGCAGAACGACTTGGGAAGCTCGATCACTTGGTTATTCCAGAAGACCTGGACTTCGCCCGGCTCACGTCTTTGAGCCACGAAGGGCGTCAAAAACTCAAAGACCGCAAGCCACAGACCTTGGGAGAAGCGTCGCGCATCTCGGGTGTTAGTCCTTCAGACCTCAGTGTCTTGATGGTCTACCTCGGGCGGTAGCGTGTACCTTTGTGGCCGCATGAATATTCAAGACATCCTCGCCGACTTAGGCATCCAAGAAAACAATCCCGGCGTAATGATTGGCGCCACCGCTTTCGGTTCCGGGGCAAGCATAGAAAGCCACTCTCCCGTCGATGGGAAGCGCATTGCTTCATTAACCACGGCAACCGCAGAAGACTACGAAAGAGTCATGGCGGCGGCTTCTGAAGCGTTTGTCGAATGGCGAAAGTGGACTGCGCCTCAAAGAGGTGAGGTTGTTCGCCAATACGGTGAGGCGCTGAGGGCCAAAAAAGAAAGCCTCGGTGCGCTTGTCTCTTATGAAATGGGGAAAAGCTACCAAGAGGGTTTGGGTGAGGTCCAAGAAATGATCGACATCTGCGACTTCGCCGTCGGTCAGAGCCGTCAGCTTTACGGCCTCACCATGCATTCAGAGCGCCCCAACCACCGCATGTACGAACAATATCATCCGCTCGGGGTGGTGGGCATCATCAGTGCGTTCAACTTTCCTGTTGCCGTCTGGTGCTGGAACACCGCGTTGGCTTGGATTGCTGGAGATGTTTGCGTTTGGAAGCCTTCCGAAAAAGCCCCTCTATGTTCTCTTGCCTGCCAACACATTTGGAACGCTGTGGCAGAGGAAAACAACCTGCCAGCCGGCACGAGCTGCATTGTCAATGGAGACTATTCCGTTGGTGAGTTGATGACTGCTGATCGTCGTGTTCCCCTTGTGTCCGCCACGGGTTCCATCCGCATGGGTAAGCTGGTTGCCCAAACCGTTGCTGCGCGCCTCGGCAGGTCCTTGCTCGAGCTGGGGGGCAACAACGCCATCATCATTACCCCTGAGGCCGACCTTAAAATGGTCATCCCCGCGACTGTGTTTGGTGCTGTTGGCACCTGTGGGCAACGATGCACCTCGACGCGACGCCTTATCATACACAGCAGCATTTACGAGAAAGTTCGTGATCAACTTACACAAGCATACAAGCAAATCCGAATCGGCGACCCCCTCGATGAGAACAATCACGTCGGGCCACTCATCGACACTGCCGCTGTCGCGCAATACGAAGCTGCTTTGCGGGCCGTGGAAGAACAGGGGGGAAGCGTGCTTGTTCCTGGCGGATGCTTGTCTGGTGTTGGCTATGAAAGCGGTTGCTACGTGAAGCCCGCCATTGCAGAGGTCACCAATGACATGGACATTGTGCAGCACGAAACCTTTGCGCCCATCCTTTACTTGATGAAATACGAGCACCTCGACGAGGCCATTGCCATGCAAAACGGGGTGGTCCAGGGGTTGTCCTCTGCAATCATGACCAACAACATTCGTGAAGCGGAAGCCTTTTTGTCCTGCGCGGGATCCGATTGTGGAATCGCCAACGTCAACATCGGCACATCAGGCGCGGAGATTGGTGGTGCATTTGGCGGTGAAAAAGAAACCGGTGGTGGCCGAGAATCTGGGTCTGACGCATGGAAGGCGTACATGCGGCGTCAGACCAACACCATCAATTATGGCTCCAACCTCCCGCTGGCTCAAGGCATCAAATTTGACCTTTAAGTCGCCCTTTGATCTAACGAAAAAAATCACCTTTTCGTCTTCATACGGAAAGGTGTCCGTGGGTTTGCTTTGCCTGATGATGATTGCTGGCTGTCGCAACGCCCACAAGGAACACTCTGCTCAACTCTACACCGCTTCCTTTGGAACGGAGCCTGTCACCACCGTGCTCGTTGAACGCTCAAATTCCTCTTGGGTCGTTCGAAATGGCGAAGAGCGCGTTGTGTTGCGGCCCACAGATCAAGAGGAGGTTTACGCGCTTCCCGTCTTTGGCGGGTCTTGGGCGGGGGAGTGGGTCGGAGGCGTGTGGCGGGGCCATTGGACCGACTCCCTTCGACCGAACAATTATCGCGTTCCCATCACGTTGTCGCCCATTGTGAACCACAGATCTACCGCCGGCCCCAAAACATCATCCCGCTGGCAGACAAGTCAGGGGGTGTTGTTGCTCGATTCAAGAGAGGATTCAGTTTGGGCCACCATTTCCACCGCGACTGGAGACTACCGTTATCTCGCCGGAACAAAAAAAGATAAAAACCTCATTTTCAGCACTTTCGACGGAGCTCACTTGTTCAGATTTCACGCAACAATGAAAGGTGATTCTTTGGTGAATGGTTCTTTTTTATCCGGTACACATTATCGAACTTCCTTTGATGGTGTTCTTTTGGAGGGTGAGCAAAATTGGCAAAGCGGGCGACAGGCCTACAACGGAAAGGACATTTATATCAAGGGGGTCAGCCCTGAGGGTGACACCATCATTTGGAGTGAAGAAATCCTGCTTTCCGCAGGGAAATCTGGGCTTGTCGTCGACATCATGGGAACTTGGTGTCCCAACTGCATGGATGAAGCGCGTTTGTTGACAGAGTTCGCTCCTCAGCACCCGAACGTGCAATTTGTGAGCCTCGCTTTTGAGCGAACCACAGATAAAAAGGCTTTGGCCCGGTTGAAGCAGTTTCAACGTGAATTGGGTTTGTCGTGGGACGTCCTGCTCGGCGGGAAGGCCAACAAACGCGTTGCTGCCGAGACGATCGGAATCGTAGATACCGTCCACTCCTTTCCCACGACCATATTTTGGTCCTTGGGGGCAGATCCTGTCATCCACACGGGCTTCAATGGTCCTGCAACAGGAGAAGGCTACGCCACCGAACGGCAATTCTTTCAATCACAGCTTCTAAAAATCAGCGGTCGCTCGAAAAATCATTGACTCGATCTACTTCGATGCGGTCAGCCATGTTGGCCAAATTCCACACTGTGTGAAAGACCAGTTTGCCTATTTCAGCCATTTTCGAATACATGATTTTCTCTGCATCGTCACCTGGTTTGTGATAATCCTCATGGACACCTGTGAAATAGAAAATGACGGGGATGTTGTTTTTGGCAAAATTGTAATGATCGCTGCGATAATAAAATCGGTTCGGGTCGTCCGGTGCGTTATACGTATAATCCAGCGTCAGGTTGGTGTATGTGGTGTTGCAGTGCTCACTGACTTCGTGCAATTCCGAGCTCAGTTTATCCGAGCCAATCAGATAGACATATCTCGGATCATCAGGGTGCGATGCGTCAGTGCGACCAATCATGTCTATGTTCAGATTCGCCACTGTGTTTTCTAAAGGAAAAACGGGGTGATCTGCGTAGTGTTCGCTTCCGAGAAGTCCCTTTTCTTCTCCCACGACATTCATGAATAAAATGCTTCTGCGCGGGGAAAGCCCTTCTTCTTTCAGTTTGGCAAATTGACGCGCCAACTCCATCACTGTCACGGTACCTGAACCATCGTCGTCTGCGCCGTTGTGAACCTCTCCATCAATGATGCCCACATGATCGTAATGCGACGTCACAACGACCAACTCTTCTTTCAAATCTGTTCCCTCAAGAAACGCGAGCACATTTTCCGCTTCATACTTCGAGCGCAACTGATTGATCTCTATTTCCATTGATGAGTCCAACATCATTGCTTTCAACGGCTTTCCTTTTTGCAAAGATTCGTTGTAATTGGCAATGGACTGCACTTTTGTTGAAGACAACCAAATGTCCGCCTGGGTTCGTTTGACAAACAACGTAGGAAGGTCGGTTCCTGCGCCTTCCTTTTCACGATTGAGAGATGTCGATTTGCGGAATATCCAATTTTTCATCCGGCTCATTCGGACATCGAAATCATCATCTTCCACAACAATGATTACAGCACGAGCTCCAAGGTTTTGAGCCAACTCTCTTTTTTGAGCCAAAGATTCTGCCCATTCTGATGGTGACCCGTCTAAGGTGATTAACGATGATCCGTTTGTCGCGGTTGGCTCGCCTTCCAGAAACATAACAATACCCTCTCCCTTGAATTTTTTGTAATCATTCCATCGTTTTTCCTGAATTCCGAAACCCACAAAAGTCAAAGTCTGATCATTCAATTCCGTAATTTCTAGACCTGGGTAAACGAGAAAATCCTCAGCCAAAACCAGGGTGTCTTTTCCAAAGGTCAACTGACCTCCTCGTATTTGCGTGTTCTCTAGGGGAACCATTTGAAAAAACGAACCCTCATTGCATGGTTCAAAACCCAGCGAAGCATAATAGGCCTCTAGGTAAGAAGCTGCCTTACGTTGACCTATCTCACCAGTTTCACGGCCTTCAAAACCATCACTAGACAATATGCTCAAATGAATTCGAAGTTGTTTTTCATCTAACACAGTGTTCTCAACTTCGGTGGGAATGATTAAATCCTCTTGTGCCCAACCTGACATACAAAGTGCCAAACCAGCTAGCACAGCACATGTGATTTTGCCAACGCGTCGCAAATGTCTCCCACCCTCAAATTCTGCCGTAAAAAAGGCGTCTATCATCTCCAATGCCACCTCTTCAGAAACAAAGCGAGCAGGGATGCAAAGCACATTGGCATTGTTGTGTTGTCTACCCAATGCGGCAATCTCAGGTGTCCATGCGATGCAAGCACGGACTTTTTTGTGTTTGTTAGCTGTCATGGCGACGCCATTTGCTGAACCACAGATTAAAACACCCAATTTTGCTTCTTGCCCTTCCAAATCTTCAGCAACCGCATGGGCATAATCTGGATAATCGACACTGTCCGATGTGTCTGTTCCGCGATTCAAAATCGTGTGTCCTTGATTCTCGAGGTGTTTTGCGATGAGGTCCTTCAGGTCTGGTCCTGCATGATCGCATCCAATGCTGACTATCATGTCACTAAAATACCCACATACGCCGTTCATCATCCTGTGTGCTTCGAAGAAGAACTTTTTTTGGATAGGTACTTTTTATGGCTTAAGCCGGACCCTGTAGTACCCCTCCAAACTTTTTTGACCTCAGTTTCCAACTGTTTTTAACCCAATTTTTGCTGTTTTTACACATCACACAACTTCATCTTTTTTACCATTGATACACGTTCAACAGCTTGTGTAAAACAGTGCTGAGCTCCTTTCTATCAATGACTTGATTTTCACAACTCATTCCGAACTTTGTGTATGACGGGTGAACAAAAACGAATGCAACACTCTGGCTTATGAAGTTTTCCCCGTCATTCACATGCTTACTATGACTACTTCTTCCTTTTTTAAAAAATTCATTTTCATTGTAAGCTGTGTACAACCCATTTGTGTTCTAGCTCAAATCGATTGTGACTGGATTCAGTTTAAGCATGAAAATGGCGTTGTAGCAAGCGAAGGTTGCTTTGTGGATGGTGTACCCGTGGGGATATGGAAGAGTTACGACAACACAGGAATGTTGATGAGTGAAGGGGAGAGGCAAAATGACAAACCTCAAGGGTTGTGGAAGTTTTATAACGAAGGTGTGCTCAGAGAAACGGCGGAGTTCAGAGATGGAAAAAAAAATGGAATACAAACCCTGTGGAAGTCAGGTGTACTGATGGATTCCGTCTCTTGGTATCAAGGACAACGTCAAGGCAACACAATTTCATTTCGTTCAAATGGATCAAAAGTGATGGTTGTCTCTTTTGACCAAGACAAGAGAGAAGGGAAGGCAACCTTGTTCAATGAGAACAATGAACCCAATGGTTATCGGTGGTATAAAAACGACAGATTGCTTGCTTCGGAATCTTTCAATCGGTTCGACGATGAGGGTAGAAAGTCAGGGTCGTGGAAGGTTTTTCATAGTACGGGACGCGTGATGGAGACAGGTTTTTACGAAGAGGGATTGGAACATGGTACTTTTCAATATTTCGATGCACGTGGCACTGTGACTGCAGTTGTGGAGTATGACCACGGTCAAAAAGTGTTGCAGGACCAGACAAAAAAAGATGTCATTGAAATTCAAACCACACGAAGAGAAGATGGATCAGTGTCAGAAACCGTTACCTACGTCAATGGCATCAAAGAAGGTGTAACAAGACGTTACGACAAAACTGGGAACATCATTGGAGGTTCTGTTTTTTCAATGGATGTGCTGGTCGCCGAAGGAATCACTGATGAGGAGGGAAACAGAAATGGACCCTGGAAAGAGTATTGGCCTACGGGTGGGTTGCGTTTTGAGGGCAGTTATATCGATGGTTCCCGAGATGGAAAATGGGTATTTTACAGAGAATCAGGTGAAAAAGAGCAGCAAGGAGATTACAAGCAGGATGTACTCCAAGGTTCGTGGACTTGGTGGTACCCAGGAGGATCTATACACCGTCAAGAACAGTACATTCAAGGTGACCCTGTTGGTCATTTTATCGAATTGGATACTACAGGTAAGCCATTGGTTTCAGGATATTTTGAAGATGGACTGCAGCACGGTGAGTGGATGATTCAAGTGAATGATCATCTTGAAAAAGGAAATTATGTATTCGGAGAAAAAGACGGGTTATGGGTTCATATGTATGATGACGGACACAGGCAATTTGAAGGTGACTACATCTTGGGACAACCAGAGGGTCGTCATCGAACATGGTATCAAAATGGAGTTTTAAAGGAAGAGGGAAAGTTTGAGGGTGGCGCCAAACACAGGAAATGGCGACTTTACGATGACAAGGGTGTGCTTATGCACGAGTACCTTTACAGATACGGCAAACTGCGCAAGGTGGATGGCTCGAAAGTGGACAAGAGACGCGATGGCAAGCTGAAAGGCAATTGAACACATGACGAAAGCACAACTCCAGCTTCTCGAGGCTTGCCCTGAAGCCGTGATTTTGGTCGAAGGTGGAAAACCCTTGGCTTGGAATTCACAAGCTTCACGCATGATGGACTGGACTTCGAAGAGTGCAGGAACAGATCAGATTTGGAGTGTGAAAGGGGGAATGTGGATGCTTGAAGGAGATGAAATTGGTTTGTTCGAGGCCAAAGTAAATAGGGCACTTCAAGGCAAGCCAGCAAAAATGCGTTGCCGCGCCATTCGACAGACGGGATCTACGTTTGAAGCGGAATGGAAAGCTGTTCCTGTAGGTGACGGAACCACTTTACTACAGATTAGAGACATCAGCGAACGCATGGTGTATGAAGAGGTGATCAGGGAAAGCGAGCAAAGATTTAGGTCACTTGCTCGACACGCCATGGAGGGCATTGCATTCTTGGAAGGCAATCAAATTGTTGACGCCAATGAGCAATTTGCCATCTTGTTTGGGTGGAAAGAATTGCCAATCGGGGAAGACATTTTATCTCTCGTCGATCCACGAGACTGGCAACGTTTGGGAGCGAGAAAATTTGCGCGCTCACGCGTTGAGTTGCAAGGAAGAACCCAACAAGGAAGGACCATTCACTTGGAGGCAACAAGGTCAACAGACACGTCAACTAATCAAACGGTGTTGATGGTTTACGACATCACAGAGAGGAAGCGCACAGAGTTGGACTTGTTGCAAACCAAGGAGCGCTTCAGGATGTTGGTTGAAACGAGTCCTATGGGTTTGTTGTTAATGGTAGAGGGTAAGGTGAAGTACAGCAACCCAGGCGTACTTGATTTGATGGGCATCAGAATGGAAGACGAGGTGTATGATGAACGTTTTGTTTCTCTATTTCACGAGGATGATCAAGCGGTGCTTCAGGAAGACATCAGGCTGGTGGAAACAGGCAAGCGCCCGCCTTATCGAGAGGTGCGCATGAATGTGGCAAACGACGAGGTGGTTGAAGTAGGTGTTCGAATGACATTGTCTTTTCACGATCGTTCACCTGCAGTGCAAGTGACATTGACGGATTTGAGAACAAGGGTTGCGCTCATCAGGGAACAAATGCGCGCGACGTTGGCAGAGGAATCGAATCATCTGTTGAAAGAGGAAATCAAGCGTCACAAAGCCACGCAAATGCGCCTTGCGGACGCTGAGCAACTGAATCGATCCATCATCGAATCTTCAATCGACATGATTGTAGCTTTTGATGAGGATGGGGCATTGAAACAATACAATCAAGCATTTGCTGTGGAGTTTGGTTTGGATTTCGAAAAACAACAGAAGAGGCACGACTACGGTGATTTTTTAGCGACAAAAGCCGAAGCAGAAAGAATAGGGGGGTTGGTCTACGAAAACTCAAATTTTTCAGGAGAAACACAAGGGAAAAGGTTAAACGGCGATGTATTTCCCATGTACCTCACCGTTGCTTTGCTTCGAGATGAGTCAGACCACGTGTTTGGAGCCATGGCGGTAGGTCGGGACATTACAGAAGCAAAACTTGCACAAGAAGAATTGGAGGCGAGCGAGGAGCGATACCGAAGCATTTTGGACAACGCGAACGACGCCATTTTCACCCTTGACGACAGCGGTTTTTTCACTTACACCAACCCTTCTTTCAATGAGTTGTTGGGGTATTCAGAGCTCGAATTGTCCAAACGCACAGTGCACGATGTGATACAGGGACTACCAAAACGGGGGAAAACCTGGATCAAAGCTCTGGCCGAATCTGGTGCGGAACGAGAGTTTATTGCCGCCAACGGCAAGGTCTTGACCATGTTGGGAGGAGCAACGATTCAGCACAACGACAAAGGAAAACCAACTGGCGTAAGGGGCATTTATCTCGACATCACAGACATCTTGCTCTATCAGCTTCGCGCCAAGACTCAGAGCGCAAAGCTTGAGTCCATTTTTGACTCCACCGAGAACATGATCATGTTCACAATGGACAGCGCAGACCGAGTGAATGCGTTTAACAAAAACTTCAAGAACATCTTCGAGAACGATTTTGGTTTGACGTTTGAAACATCCAAGTCATTCATTGAAATCATCTCAAGAGTGGTGGATGAAGAGCCATACCAAGGCCAATTGCGTTTGTTTTTAAGAGCAATGGAGGGAAAGCCACAGTCTTTTGAGCTTCCGTTGAAAACCATTCATGGCGAGAGCCGCTGGTATCAAGTGTTTTTAAATCCGGTAAGTCTGGGTGAAGACCAACGCGAAATCAGCTGCATAGCTTACGACATCACGGAACGAAAGGAAATAGACCGCGCCATTCGAAGTGCGTTGAAAGAGAAGGAGGTCTTGCTTCAGGAGGTTCACCACCGAGTAAAAAACAACCTGCAAGTCATCAGCAGCATGCTGAATTTGCAAAAGTCTTTCATCAAAGATTCGGAAACGCTGAACTTGTTGGAGGAGAGCACCAATCGGATCGCAACAATGAGCTTCATTCACGAATCTCTTTATCGGAATACTGACTTTGCGAACATCAGCTTTGCTGAGTATTTGCAGCGATTGAGCGCCAATTTGATTCAGAGCTATTCCCGAAGCGATTGTGAAGTGGTGCTGCAAACGGTGTTTGACGAAGTGTACTTGAGCCTGGAACAAGCTATTCCTTGCGGGCTGATCACCAATGAGCTGGTATCAAATTCGTTGAAATATGC
>Ga0160422_10000736_pt1 | contig 20023 bp, 16 predicted proteins | sample Fk160mmetaG_FD_108192 | JGI IMG/M metagenome (GOLD analysis project Ga0160422, IMG submission 108192) | Marine microbial communities from the Central Pacific Ocean - Fk160115 60m metaG | ecosystem: Environmental > Aquatic > Marine > Oceanic > Photic zone | place: The Central Pacific Ocean... | reverse complement strand
GTTTTAGCCCTGAATTATCCTTTAAATTGCGCCACGCAAATTTTGGTGTTCTCCTTGAATTCACAAAAGTTGTATTAATGTTTTTAAATTCAAAGGAAAGCCGGTACCAATCACTTTCGCCATAGTCATAACCACTACCATCGCCACCTAAAAGGACAAGACTCTGTTTAACTGGTTCAACCATCTCTTCAAAGGGTTTAAATTTAGTGGGAGGTAATTCTGTAGTAATTACTTTATAAACTGAACTTAAGTCTGTCTTAGTTGAAACAATGCCATCAAATTTTTTCATTATTCTATATTTTGGCGTACCGATATAAATAATTTTTGCTTTAGATAATTTAGCTAGCAAATATGCAGGAATAGCTGTTCTTGATCCTGAACAAATAACTAAATCAAAATCTCGATCTACTAAATTTGGGTTTAATAGTCTTAGTATAAACAAATATAATTTTTCATAAATTAAAGTGAAGGCGCGTTCTAAGAATCCAGGAAAAGCAATTATGTCTTTATTAAGCAGAAACAAATCTTTATCTTTTTTATAACTTTTAAGTATTTCTCTCAGACCAAGACACTGGCTCAAGTGGCCAGCTTTTTTATCTGCAACAACTGCGATTTTCATAGCAAGTTATTAGAAAAAACTACTTCATACCTTTCTTTATCTATCGGTTTTAAGTCTACGCAACCACCTGCTTCCTTCACCAAGCATATACCTGCAGCAATATCCCAAAGATAAACTCCTTTCTCCGCATAATAATCGCACTTTCCTGATGCCACATACGCGCATGATAGTGCTGCACTACCAAACATTCTCACTTTCTTCCAATCTTTCAGATCTTGCAAGAAATTCATCGAGGATTCAATTGTTTCTGATGCAGGAAAACCAGTAGTTATCGAAGCTTTATCCCTTGAAGTTATTTCTGAAACAGAAATTTTCGTATTGTTTAAAAATGCGCCTTGATCTTTGATAGCTGTATACATTTGATCGTTATTGAAATTATAGATAACCCCGATTAATGCCTCTTCATACTCCATTAAAGCAATGGAGACACAACATTCATCCAGCCCTCTAAAATAATTTGCAGTACCATCTATTGGATCTATAACCCAATATTTTCCATCTGCTATATCACCCCCATATTCCTCCCCCAATATTGGGATATCAGTTACTTGCAGTTTTGATCTAATCAGCTTTTCAGTGTCTTGGTCAATTATTAATTTTAAATCTCGACCTTTTTCTTCATGAATTTCTTTTTCCTCAAATTTGTTTTTGTTGAGAAAATTTCCTGCAATTATAGCAGCATCAATAGCTAGATCTTTTAATTCATTTAACTTCATTTTTGAGCTGCTTCCCATGAATCTTTACACATTCTTTCTAAATTCAAATTCGCATTCCAATTTAGTTCATTGTGAGCTTTTAATGGATTTGAATAGCATATTGCCACATCCCCTTTCCTTCTATCCACAAAGTTAATCTTGATACTTTCTTTATTAGTTTTGTTAAAAGTAGAAATTAGCTCTATTACACTTGTTGATTGACCTGTTCCAAGATTAAAGAAATCTATATTCTCAATTTTCTGAACTTTATCCATTGCTGCAATATGACCTTCCACAAGATCAATTATGTGGATATAATCCCTTTCACCTGTACCATCTCTTGTTTCATAGTCACTTCCATATACGTTAATAATGTTTTTACCATTCTTTATGCATTCAATGAGTTTTGGCATTAAGTTATTAGGTTGATTTAAATAATCCTCAACAACAATAAACTCTTTATGTGAGCCAACTGGATTGAAATACCTTAAACAAATCGATTTTACTCCTTTATTAACAGCATAATCTTTAATTAAATTCTCGCATTCTATTTTTGATTGTCCATAAACTGAGGTAGCCTCAATAGGACTATCTTCAGTAAGTGGTTGATTAGGATTATTGCCATATACGGTAGCAGAGGACGAAAAGATAAAGAAAGTTTCTGAATCCATGTTCTCAAGTAAATTTCGTGTTGAACCAACATTATTATCCATATATAAATCAGGTTTTTCTACAGACTCACTAACGGACTTTAATCCTGCAAAGTGAATAATGAAATCGGGATTAAAATCATCTAAAACAATCTTTAACTTTAATACTTCTTCTGCTAGATCTATTTCAGAAAAGCCAAAGCTCGCAGGGAAATCTTTTAAAAACGCATCTATATTACTTCTATCTGAATTCATGAAATTGTCAATTCCATGGACTTCAAACCCTTTTTTTAAAACTTCATAGGTGAATGTGCCACCTATGTATCCAGCTGCTCCTGTAACTAAAATTTTATTTTTTATCATCGCTTAATAAGAACCTAGGACTTAAGGAAAAATAAATCAATAGATAGCTTAATATATAAACGATAAAAATTGACATCAATGCTGCAGTGTTTTTGGCAAAATAAACTGCTGAGGCTATATAAGGAAAATTAAAAATAGTAAGAAATACAATCGTGAGAAAGTGTCTAGCTCTATCATGACGAAATTTTAATGTTTCAAATCTCTTGTAAATTACATGATGTAAATGCTCAGCATCAGGCTGCATAGCGTCGCCCCCTGTAATAAACCTTCTGCGTACTACGCTAAAGATTAGATCTGTAAATGGATATGCCAGTATTAACATTACTGCCCAAGGTGAGAGGTTATTGCTTTGCTGGGCTTCTATTAACCCAAAACACACAATTGAGCCTAAAAAATAAGCGCCAGCGTCTCCAAGAAAAATTTTACCGAAAAGGTTTAATAGGAAAAAACCTGCTAATGATCCCAGCAAAATATTGGTGAAATATCTAAATTCATCTGTTAAAGGAAGATCTGCACCTGAAATATTTTCTATAACTTTTAGGGCAACTATTATTGAAACCAAATAGGAAGATAATTGCCCGTTAATGCCATCTATTAGATTGAAAGCATTCATCATTCCAACAATTGCAAAACAAAGGAAGGACAAAGCCAGAAATTCAATTTCTAAAAAATCATCAAAGTTTCCAAGATCTAAATTTGAAACCCTTATATCTTCGAAATAAAAAAATAATATTGGGACGGGCAAGAGCAATATTATTCTTAATCTTGGTTCAATATTAAACTTCAAATCATCAATGAAACCAACTAAAAAAGCAGGTAGGCAAAAGATTAAGATCCAAAAAACATTTGAGTTCAAGTCATAACCAAACAAATAAGTTGTGATTATTGCTGATAGGTAGATTGCAACCCCTCCAAACCTAGAAATTGATTTTTTATGCAGAGTCTGTGCACTTTCTCTGACGTTTATATCACCAGCTATGGCAGCTTTTTTATCTAGGTACATAAGACCTAGACAAAATAGAATTGATAGAATGAAACTTAATGGCGCATAGCCTATAAACATGTATAAATTATAAACCTTTTTCGATGGTAGCTTTAATAAAAGTCATGAAATTACCAGCATCAACACCATTTATTACTCTATGATCATAAGATAAAGAGAAAGGCAGAATCGTTGTATCTACAAGATTTTCATTTTTGATTCTTGCAATTTTTTTTGCTCTAGAAACTCCAATAATACCAACTTCTGGAGGATTTATAATAGGTGAAAAACCTGTCCCCCCTATTCCACCGAGGCTTGATATAGTAAATGTTGAACCTGTAATATCATCTTTCATTAACTTTTTACCTCGGGCTTTAATAGAAATTTCTAAAATTTTCTCTGCTATTTGCCCAATCTTTAAATTATTTACATCTTTTATAACGGGAACTACTAATCCTTGTTCAGTATTTACTGCTACACCTATATTGATATATTTCTTTATCATTAATTTTCCATCGTCTACCAAAGATGAATTCATCAAAGGGAATTCTTCCAGGGCAAGGGACGTTGCTTTTATGATGTACGCAAGTGGTGTGATTTTGACGGCTGAAATGTCATTTAAATCCTTTCTTTGTTTTTCTATCTTCGTTATATCTGCTTCCTCAAGATGTGAAACATGTGGTATTGATTGCCATGATTGGGTTAAGTTTTTTGCTCCAGCCTTCCTAATTTTTGATTGATTTTCAATCTCATAGTCGCCAAAATCCTCTAAACTCTTTAAATCTGCATACTCAATTTTTTGGATAGTGCTATTGGAATGTATAAAATTCTTGAGATCGTCTTTGGTGATCATTTTGTTTTTTCCAGAACCAATAATTTTTGCAAGATCTATCTCTAGCTCGCGAGCTATTTTTCTTACTGCTGGCCCAGCATTTATTCCACTAAAATCTATTGAAGCTTTTTCAGTTATTTGAGCTATATCTTCAATAGGTGAGGTTTCCGTGGGTGAAGGCTGAATCTCTTCCTTTTCTTGCTTTGGCTCTTTAGTATCTTCGATCTCTATAATAGCGAAAACTGTCCCCTCTCTTACGTTATCTCCTTCCTTAACTTTTATATCTTTGATTCTGCCATCAAAGTCTGATGGTACTTCCATTGCAGCTTTCTCTGATTCTAGAACAATGATTGGATCATTCTTTCGAAGCTTATCACCTTTTTTAACAGAGATTTCTATGATTTCTGTGTCTTCTGCTTCTCCTAAATTAGGGATTTTTAGCTCAATTTCTTTCATCTACTATATGGGTTGTCTTTGTTTAGTTTTAACTTATATTTGGTTTTAAATTTTTTTGCTTCTTTGTTTAAACCGCATGCTAATAAAGCATTATATGCTATATGGTTAGAATCAATTTCGAAAAATTCTCTTAATTTTTCTCTGGTATCACTTCTGCCAAAACCGTCAGTGCCTAAACAAATATAATTACCTTTGACCCATTTTCTTATTTGTTCGGCATATAATTTCTGATAATCAGAAACTGCAACTGTGGGCATTTCAGTCTCAAAGCAACGTTCAACATAAGATTTGCTATCAATATCTGCTTTCTTCTCTTGATCAGATATAATGCCACCTCTAGCTAGTTCATTAAAACTAGTAATACTCCAGATATTAGCTTTTATCCCAAAATCCAGTAATTTCTTTGAAGCTTCTATAGCAAAATGTAATGTCAGTCCAGATGCTATCAACCTAACATCAGGTTTATTCTCATTTCTGAATAGATAAGCACCTTGCATTATTTCAGAATCTTTTAAATGTTTTGGTCTTTGAGGATGTAGATAGTTTTCATTCATTAGGGTTAAGTAATAATAATTATCATTATTATTTACATACATATCATCAATGCCATTCTTAATGATCGCAGCTAACTCATAATCAAAACAAGGGTCATAAGATTTACAGTTTGGAATCGTTTGAGCTAAAAGGTGGCTATGCCCATCTTGATGTTGAAGACCTTCACCATTAAGCGTTGTTCTGCCCGAAGTTGCTCCCAATAGAAAACCTCTAGCTCTTGCATCACCGGCAGCCCACGCTAAATCATGAATTCTTTGAAAACCAAACATAGAATAATAAATATAAAATGGAATCATTGGTAGTGAATTATTGGCGTAAGAAGTAGCTAATGCTAGCCAAGCAGAGAATGCACCAGCTTCATTAATTCCCTCTTCAAGCATTACACCATCTTCAGATTCTCTGTACCACATTACTTTATCAGCGTCTTCAGGCTCATATTTTTGCCCTTCTCGGCTGTATATTCCAAATTGTCTAAAAAGACCGTCCATACCAAATGTCCTTGCTTCATCTGGAACTATGGGTACTACATGTCTGCCAATTTTTTGATCTCTCAACAATGAAGTCAAGAGCTTCACAAAGACCATTGTAGTTGACATCTCTCTTTTTGAAATTTCATCAAAATCCTCAAATTTTTTTTGATTTGAAAATTGTAGTTTCTTTTTAGTTGTCTCTCTTTTAGGCAAATATCCGCCAAGTTTTTTTCTCTGATTTTCAAGATATTTAAATTCTTTAGAATTTTTATTAAATGTTAAATACTCAAGATTTTCTAATTGTTTTTTATTAATTGGTAAGCTAAATTTTTTAATGAAGTCTTGTAGGTTATCGTCGCTAAGTTTCTTTAATTGATGAGTTGTATTATCTGCTTGACGTGAACCAATACCATATCCTTTTACAGTGAATGCTAAAATTACTGACGGTTTATCAGTGCATTCATAAGCAGATTTATAGGCATTAAATATTTTTTGAGGATCATGGCCTCCCCTATTTAATTCTTCAATCTCATTATCAGACATACCCTCAACAAGCTTTAAAGCATCTGGATGTTTTCCAAAAAAATTTTTTCTTGTATAAGCTCCTCCCTTGGCTTTAAAGTTTTGATACTCTCCATCAACTGTATTATTCATAATCCATTTAAGAGCTCCAGTTTTATCATTCTCTAAAAGTGCATCCCACTTTCTTCCCCAGATGACATTTATTACGTTCCAGCCTGCAGCGTGAAAAATAGAACCTAGTTCCGTAATTATTCTTGAATTTCCTCGAACAGGCCCATCTAGTCTTTGTAAATTACAATTTATAACAAAAATTAAATTATTTAGTTTTTCCCGCGCGGCTAATGAAATTGCACCAAGAGATTCAGGTTCATCCATTTCCCCATCTCCACAGAACATCCAAATTTTTCGATCAGGTTTATTTGCAAGCAAACCTCTTTGCTCTAAATATTTCATAATATGTGCTTGATATATCGACATGATTGGTCCAAGACCCATAGAAACCGTGGGAAACTGCCAATAGTCAGGCATTAGCCAAGGGTGTGGGTATGAGGAAAGACCATTTCCGTCAATTTCTTGACGAAAATTGTTCAAATGATCAATAGTAAGATTTCCTTCTAGAAACGATCTTGCATATATGCCTGGTGAAGAATGACCTTGATAATATATTAGATCAGCCAAATCACCTCCCCTAAAAAAATGATTAAAGCCGACTTCATACAGAGTAGCAGCAGATGAATATGTTGAAATATGTCCACCTAAATCAAGTTCTTTATTAGCTTTCAAAACAGTAACAAGGGCATTCCATCTTATATAGTGTCTGATCTTCTCCTCTATTTCCCAGTCACCTGGATAAGTATTTTCTTCATATTGAGAAATGGAGTTTTCAAATGGAAAAGAGGAAGATTTTCCATCTAATAGGCCTTTGCTTTTTGCATATTGTGTAAAATCTGAGATTAGTTTCGAAGCATCTTCCCTGCCATTAAATAAAATTAAATTTTCAAGAGCATCAACCCAGTCTTTTAATTCATTATGGTCTTGTGAATTATCTTGCATTCTGGCTATTATATTTCTTTTACATCAAATACTTAATTTTATTAATTACTAAATATACTTTCTTAATGATTCTGGAATCTCAGGCAAATTTAAGTAAAAATTTTCAAGCAATGAGCTCTTAGGATTTAATACGGCAATTATAGTTATAAATATAAGATAAAAATAATTAATAACACTTCTATTCTCAACGTAAGAAATTTCAATTTTACTTTTGTAAGGCATTATTACTGTCTCATAAAAACCAGAAGGATCTGAAGACTCTTTTGTCATCTTATCTTCGTTTCTAAAGAAGATAGATCCTGCTCCTGAAAGACCAGGACGAACAGATACAATTTTGTTCTTGTCTATTTCGGGAAAATAATTGAAACATTCAAGGGTTTGTGGGCGAGGACCTATTATTGACATATCACCTATTAAAATATTAAGCAATTGCGGTAATTCATTAATTTTTGACCGTCTTAGAAATTTTCCAAATGGCAGAATTCTTGGATCATTGTGTAGAGTTAATGTTTTTGTGCCAATGTTCTCACTATTTTTAACCATTGTTGCAAATTTAAAAAGAAATATTTTTTTTCTATTTAAACCAACTCTTTCTTGTCTATAAAATATTTCGCCTTCGCCAGTGAATTTAAGAATAACTGATACTATAAGCAACAATGGAAACAAGACAACTAAAGCGAGTATTGAAAAAATAATATCTAAAAATCTTTGCATAATTTAAAAGAATTCTTTTATTTTCTGCACCACCGAATTTAACTCCTTGACAGTTATTCCTGTTGAGCACGGCAATGTAAGGCATGTTTCATGAACTGCTCTACTTTGGTCCACTTTAGAAAAATAGTAATTATCTTTATACATTGGAAGCATAGACATTGGCATCCAAAAAGGCCTGCTCATTATTTCTGATTTATTTAAAAAGTTCATCAACTCTTCAGCCTTTGATGTTCTTATAGTGAAAAGCCATTCGTTTGACGAAACATTATCATGAATATGTTGAAATTTTATATCAGCTGTATTTTGTAGTGAATTTCGATAAAAGGATGCTATTTCTTGTTTTTTTTGTACAAAATAATCGAGCTGTTCAAGCTGAGCAAGTCCTATTGCTGCAAGTATATTAACCATTCTATAGTTGTATCCAACTTCATCATGAAAATATCGTAATGGATCAACCTTTGCAGTTGTTGATAAGTGTTTAATTTTCTTTAAGATTGATTCATTGTTTGAAACAATCATTCCACCCCCACCTGTTGTTATTATTTTATTGCCATTGAAGCTAAAACATCCTACTTCACCAAATGTTCCTGAATCTTTACCTTTAAACTTGGAGCCTAGTGATTCTGCTGCATCTTCAATCAACTTAATTTTAAATTTTTTTGATATGTTGAGAAGCCTTTCTATATCACACATATTGCCCTGATTATGAACAATTACAATTGCAGCAATTTTAGTCCGATTTTTCTTGAATCTTGTACCTTCTTCAAAGTCTTCACACTCTTCATGCAAAAATTCTTCTAAGAGATTTAAATCCATTTGCCAATCATCTTTGTCAATATCCATGAAATATGGCTTAGCACCAACATACATTGCTGCATTTGCTGTTGCTACAAATGAAAGATTTGGCAATATAACTATTTCACCTCTTTTTACAAATTGCATCATTGCCATATGCAGAGCTGATGTTCCATTAACAACAGATGCAGCATCTTTCATACCGACTTTTGCTGCAAAACTTGATTCAAAATCTTGAACAAATGCACCAGCAGTTGAAACCCATCCAGTTTCTAAACATTCTTGAACATATTTTTTTTCATTGCCTATCAAATTTGGTAAGGATAGTGGAATCAAGATTTTACTCCATACTGATCATAGAATGATTCTGTATTTTCATTTGAGCTAAGGTGTAATTTATACCAATCAACTGTTTTTAACACTCCATCTTGCCAATGTATTTTTGGGCTATATCCAAGATCTTTTTTTGCTTTGGATATTTCAGGACATCTTCTAGAAACTGATCCAGGAAATGTTTCTGCATCGCGATATTCCCCTTTATAATTCATTAATTCACCAATAAATTTTGTTAGATCCTTAATAGAGATTTCGTCTTCTGATCCAATATGATAAATAGATCTATCCTTCCCCTTTTCTATCGCAAGAACAGTTCCTTCAACTGCATCACTTATATAATTGAAAGATCTTGTTTGGTCATGCCCATAAATTTTTAAAGGGTTTTCGTTTTTGGAGAATCTTTCTATTAAGTGAGGTATTACATGCCTAAATCCCATATTAGGGCCATAAACATTATGATATCTCACAATAACTGATTCAAAAAATTCTGCTCTTGAGTAGTTAATGAAACCACTTTCACCTAAAATTTTTGTAACAGCATAAGAGAATCTTGGATGGCTTATATCTTCAATTGTAAGAGGTACAGATTCATCAGTTGGTATTTTGTAATCAAACTTTTCAACTGTTCCTGCATAATTTTCACTTGTTGATGAAAATAAAACTCTTTTGCAAGATGCATTTGTTAACCATTCTAGGACATTCATTGTAATTGATGTATTAATTCTTATGACTTCATGTGGTATCTTGTTAACTTTATCAACACCCACTAAAGCAGCTAGCACAAAGACGTAATCATAATTATCATGGAGTTTTTTAAAACTTTCTGGTTCAGTTAAATCAAGATTCAAAGAAATAAGCCTTCCCTTCTTTTCAAATGAATTAAAAACATCTGATATTGCTTTATTGCCTCTTGAAAAATTATCAACTACCGTGACCTGATAATCTCTTTCCTCAAGCAAAAACTTAGCTATTGATGATCCAATAAACCCACCACCCCCAAGAATTAAAACTTTTTTAGTTACACTCATCTATGCCCGATCCTAATAAATAATAATTTTTATATTTTCTTAAATCCTTATTTTTTGCAAATGCACCAACAGTATCGTAAACAATGATACCTTCATCTAGCATTTTTACAATAAGGTCTAAGCTTTCAAACTCCTCATGTTTCGTAGCTATAATCACACAATCAAATAATGTTTTATTAATATCTTCAAAATTACTTTTAACTTCAATATTCAATTCTTCCCAGTGTGCAATGAAGGGATCAAAACATGTTAATTCAAATTTTTGTTCATATAGTTTTTTAAAAAGACTCTCGACTGGAGAAAATCTTGTATCACCAATTCCAGGGCCATAAGCAACACCTAAGATTGCAATTTTATTAATATGTTGAAAAGTTGAAATTATTTTATTCTTGAAATAATTATAAGCATCAATGGGCATACGATCATTTGTTATTACAGCCTTTTCAGACATTCCCAAGATATTTGAATTAAAAAATTCTTGACTTGCCCAGCTTGCAATTAATGGATCTTTAGTTAGACAATAACCGCCTACTCCAATACCTGGATACATCATATTGCTATGTGTTGGTCTCATTCTTATTGCATCGACGACCTCATACAAGTCAATGCCAGCATCTTCAGCAAAACGAGACCATTCAACAATAAAAGATATATTCATTGCTCTATAAGAATTCTCAAGAACTTTAGCCATTTCTGTAGCTTGTGTTGAATGAAGCCTTGTTAATGGATACTCTTCAACGCTTATCAATGTCATGAGAAATCTTTCCACCTCATCAGCATCTGTCTCTTTAATTGCAGAATAAACTCTATAAAAATTTTTTATTGAATTTAAATAATTAGGTCCGGGCATAACACGCTCATAAGAATGACCTAAAATGTATTTCTCAATTTCCATATTTCTTGATTTAAAACATTGATCAATTATTGGCTTAACTATATTTTTGCAAGTTCCTGGAGGAACGGTTGTTTCTACTAGAACTAAAACATCTTCTTTACAATTTTTTCCTAAATCTTCAATTGCACTTTTGAATCCCTGCATTTGAACCTGAAACTCATTAGTATTTTGATCCTTTTTTACGTCCAGATTAACATCAACAATCACATAATCAGCATACTTTAGAACAGTCTTGTCAGCAGTTGCAAAAAATGATTTTTTTTCTTGTGCTTTATTAAAATAATTTCTTATATTTGGATCTGAAGACTCTAATGGCAATTCACCATTTTTAATCATACCAATTTTCCAGTAAGAATCTTCAGAAGGTAAATCAAGCCCAATTACTGCATAATCTTTAGTCTCGCTATTTGCACATACAAGACTCATTGCTGTTCCAACAAAACCTAGACCTTGAACAACAATTATTTCTTTATCTTTATGTAAATTTAAAAATTTGAGGATCTCATGCTCTTCATTGCTTACAATTTCGTATTTTTTTCGGTTAAGAGGGCTTATTGATTTTTTTTTCATACGATTTAAAAGTGTATCTTAATTTATAATGAATTAATGAATTTTTTTGACACTTACATATGAAGATTAATTTATAAATTTTTTCCATTTTGGACAAACATCATAAATTTTAGACATTATTAAATTATATTCTTCATCAGAGTATTTATAAGGATCAGAAATAACATTCTTATTGTCAACATAGGAAAAAACTTTGAATTTTTCAGAATAATCTTTGAATTTTGCAAGAAGATTGTTAAGAATTATAAAATCCATCGCAATTATAAGGTCATTTTCTTTAACCAAATTTAAAGATATTTTCTTTGGTACATGCAATACATTGTCTATTTTTTTTCTTTTTAAGAAATGTGCTGATCTTGGATCCATGGCAGATCCTATCAAAGGATGAAGTCCACATGAATCAAATGAATTATTTTCATCAATAGAATTCATAACCTTATTAGCTACGGGACTTCTGCAATAATTAGCTATACAAACAAACAAAACTTTTTTCATTTATTAGTTATCTAAGCTATCTATCTGATTAACCAGTGATGCAAATGGAAATAATTGAGAGATAAATCTATTCCATTTAGTAATGTCTGCAGGACCAACATAAACTACATCGCCAGATTCAAGAATAAATTCCCCCGAATATTTAAACATAGATGCATTTGATAAATCTACTCTATAAACAATCCCACTATTATCAGCATTATCTTTTCTTATAACAAATACATCCCTTGGATCAGAAGTAATAGGTGATAAACCTCTTGATTGAGAAACTGCATCTGATAGTGTTAGATTCGATGGGCCTATTGGAATATTGCCTGGCTTGATAACTTCACCCACTACATAGACTCTTCTTCTTGGGTTGTAATTTGTAATTGAAAGGTCTATTTGAGGTTCGTTAAAAGATTTTTTTAGACCCTCAGTCAGAATGTCTCTAACCTCTGATAAAGTAGAGCCCTGAACAAAAACTCTTCCTACGTATGGAAAGAAAATTTCACCGTTTCCATCTACAATTTTTGCTATGTATGGGCTTCGTGCACCTACAGAAGTTACTGGAAAAATTTCTTTTTGACCATAGACAATAATACTCAGTTCATCACCTCGCGCAATTTTATATAAATCAGTTGTCTCACTTTGAGAAGCAATAACTTCAGGAGTAACATCAACGATTTTTTTGATATCGAATCCTGCAATATTGGTTAATTGCTTTGGAGACTTCACTCCAGGAACTATTGAACAAGCATGCACAAATATTAATGCAAAAATAATGCTAACTGTTTTTTTCATATTCATATTTATCTCTTGCATAATAATACTTGTAAGCATAATAGTCATATTTCTGATAGCCATAAAAAGTGCTTGGTTTCTTATAAGCATTAAAAACAACTTGCAATTTTGATTCTTTGATTGTGTTAAATTGTTTAGCACTTTCATTGATTTCATATTCCATCGTTAAATCTTGCCTTACAACAAAAACCGTAAAATCAACAAGGTTATAGATCACTAATGAGTCAGACAATGGTAAGCAAGGTGGCGTATCAATTATCACATAATCAAATTCTTTTCTTAGATTTTCTATCAATGTTTTGAAATCATCTGAAGAGAAAAATGCAAGTGCTGTTGAAGATTGATTGCTAGGCCTTGGAACTACATATAAATTCTCTGAATTTTTGTATTTTTCTATTTCTTCATCACATTTTAAAAACTGATCCATTGAAAGCTTCTCAACTAAAAAACTCTCATGAACATCACCTCTATGAAAGTCACAATCCAAAATAACAACTTTTTTATTTAATTTGGATATAGATTTTGCAAGGTTTGTTGCCATGTATGTTTTTCCTACGCCCTTAAGTGCTCCACTTATACTAATTATTGATTTGTTTTGAACTGAAAAAAGAACATTAGTGACTAGAGAATTAAAGCTCTCATTTTTTAGTTTGTTATCATTTTCTACAAATGGAATAACACCTATGAGATTGCTAGATTCAAGCTTATCAAGCGAAGCAGGAGAAACAATCCGAGCATAAATAAATTTTCTTACAAGTGCAATTATGAATCCAATTAGAAATGCAAATGATAAAGCAAGCAATGAAGTTGATGATATTCGTGGCCCTATGAATCTATCATTATATGCAGAGTCAATTACATAGATATCAGCAAGGGTGCTAGCTTCTATTATTGAATATTCTAGGTTTTTTGCTAATAGTAACTCTAGTAATTCCTGATTAATTTCAACACTTCTTGATAAATCTATGAACTCTTGTTCTACTTGAGGTAATTTTGAAATAGCTAATCTTATTTCATTAATTTCTGTATTAATAAGTATTTTTTTATCTGCTATATTTTTCAATTCTTGATTGTTATCAGTGTATCGGACTCTAGCTTCTAGCTCCTCTAAATTAATTTCATTTAATGTTCTTTCAAATTCTATTAATTGTTCTTGTAATATCTTGCCTTCATTGTCTTGTTCGAAAAATAAATTTTTAGTTTTAAAGTTATTTAGATTGGTCTCTGCTATCTTTAATGAAGTTTCAATTTCATTTATTCTTGAATCCAAGAAATTAATTGAATTTCTTGCTTTTGCAGCATTTTTTACAACTGAACCATTTATAAAAGTCTTGTTTAATTCATCAACTATTTTGATAAATACATCTGGTTTACTTGTATATGTTCTTATTTCTAAAATTGAGTTTGATCTACCATATGTTGTTTGACCTATGCTTGATAAATCAATTGATCCACTTAAATATCTTACTTCGTCTCTTACTGTATTCTTAGAAACTCTTATTAATTTGTTCTGATACGTTAATTGTTTTCTATCTAGCTGTATATTTAAATCAAAAATACTATTTAATTTGTTATATTCGAGATTTTCAAACGTCTGATCTGAGATTGTTGCTGAGAAATTTCTGTCTTTCAGGTCTATTTCTAAGATTGTTGGTCTTTCTGGTTCAGATATATAGATACTGTCGAAGTACCTTTCATCTAGCTCTAAAATATATTTACCATCTATCTTTATATCCAACCCTAATGATTTTATAGCTTTAGTAAAATTATTTTTTGATTTGTAAAGGGCTGCTTGCTCCTGATGATTGATTGATTCGGTCCTAAAGATTGGTGCTGAAACATTCAAAAAATCATTATCTGACTTTTCAAATTGTAATAACGATTTGACAAGATAAATTTTTGGCGCTGTATATAAATAACCAAAGACAAGAAGTAATGAAATCAAACACAAACTTAAGATTATAAAAATATTCTCAACCAGAGCATCAAAGATATCCCTAAAAGAGATATCTTTATTTAAAAATTCACTATTCATAATTCAGCCAATTTAGTGGCTTAATATAACACATGGTTTGAAATTACGCAGGAGATTTTTTTTCTTCAACGTTACTAACCCTGTTTAAAATCAGCCCAAAACAAAAGGAAAAAATAATAAAGTTATCTCCAAAGTCACCTGATAATGAACAAAAAGTGAATATTAGAATAAATAAGCAAGTTTGTTTGAGGTCTTTAGCTGAGAAAAAAGCCATAAGTAATATTAGCAAAGTAAGTACAATTCCAATAAAGCCATAATACAAGTAAGCTTCTAACATAAAATTATGAGGGTATGCAATTCTGTCTCCGTAACCAAAATATTTTGAAAGTTCAAAAGAATCTAGACCAGTAAAATTAAATAAAGTCTCCCAGTTTGAAAATACGAATTCAAAAGTATTTAATCTATTTAAAGACGCTAATGAATTTGCATCAAAAAAGAATATTCTTTCATTAACAACGTCGCTAAAAATTAATGCAAGTACTGGTACTGAGATTAATAGAAATACCAATTTATTTATTGAATTTGATTTTTTATCATTTGAAAAAATAAATATGGAAAATAAAATAACAACTATTAGTCCTGCAATATAGCCTCTAGAGCCTGTTGCTGCTCCAAACACCATAATCATTAAGCCCAAAAATCTATAGAAACTAGTTTTGCTGTAAAATATTAATATTGCGCCACATAATAAAAAAATTCTATAAAGAATATTTGGTCCAAAAATAAAAGAAGCCCTATTTTCTAGACCTGTAACTAACAATCCAAGAATAATAAACAGAGGCAGAACCAAGAAAGGCCTCACATCTATTGAGTCAATTTTTTTAAGGAATTCAGCAAAAAATATTCCAAGAAAAAAACAATTTATAGGCCAAATAGAATAGTATAAATCAGCTGCTACATGCTGATACATATTCACAAATAAAAAATAAGTAATAAATAGCAACATTAGAACAAGCTTCAATAACTCAAAATTTATTCTCATCATAGGCAGATACAATGCGCTTAACACAATAGCCATTGGAAAAGAAAAAAACTGTTGAAGGCCTATAAGCTTAAAGATATTTGCATTTCCTGCAAAAGTCATTGCAGAAAGCATTAAAACTTTTATTGCCCCCAATTAAATATGCTCCTTAGAGTATTTAATTGCTTTATTCTCAAATGAATCATGGTTTTTATTTTCTCTTTCAATAAGCTCTAACACTCGTTTTTTTTCATTTTCTGTAAGTTCATTTGCACCTTTACCAATACTTTTTGCTGATACATTATGTATTGCATTCTTTATCTCATCTGATGAGATATCTTCTTCAATGAATTTAATAATTTTTTTTGTAGCAGAGTATGGATCATTAACAAACTCTTCATATTTTAATGAAAAAAGTCTATTTGGATCTAAACTTTTAAAATCTTGCTCTGATTTTTTTACGCAGCGAAACCATTGAACAGCACATATTTCCGTCAATGAATATTTTTTTAAATAGTGTTGCATATCCTCAAAGATTGGCCCCCAAAATGCCACTCTTTTTTCTTTTGAAAAAATTCGATGTATCCTGGATAAAATAAACCTTATTGCATAATATGGCATATCTAAAATAGGAACAAATCTCGCTTTTTTCATTAAGTAATTAATATCTAGAGGGGCTTTCCATCTATGCTTAGCAGAACCAATGACATCGAACATGTCTCTTTTTATATAGATATATTTTGCATTAGGAAAAATCTCATTAATAAATTGAACTCTTAAAGAATTTGCAGTGGTTTTTTCAACAACAACTCTAGAATTTTTCTTTTGTTGGAGTTTATAAAATTGGTCTCGAATATATTTTTTTACGTAATCATTGGCTTGTTCACTTGTAAATTCATCAGACTGAAATCTTATGTTTCCATGACGCCAAATGTAATTGATTTCATCACAAGGCCATGTATCAATTCCCTCAATATTACACAGCACATCTCTGAGCATATTTGTGCCAGATCTTGGTGCTCCAATTATTATCACTGTTTGAAAATTTTTTTTCACAATATCTTCTTTAAATTTTCTGAAATTTTTTTAAATTCGTGATGATTCTTAAAGCTCTTTGCAGAGTTTATTGATAATTCGTGTCTATTAGCAGACTCAATTAAAGATAAACTTTCTTCGAATGATCTATCAAATAAATTAAAGCCATTTTTATAATTTTTAATTGGATCGTATCTTGAATAGTAATTTCCTAAAACTGGAAGCCCTAAACTCATATATTCAAATAACTTATTACACGATATACCATACTCATTTGCTTTTGATTTTTTTAAAGAAAGAACACCCCAATCAGCTTTTGAAGCTATTTTCATTGCATCTGATCTCTTCATCCTCCCATGAAAATTAATAATATTTTCAATACCTAATTCTGTTGCAAGCTCTTTGTAGCTTGATAGCATTGCACCATCACCAATAACATCAAATATAACGTTTTTTGATTTTTGATTACAGAAATCTAAGAAATGCAAGAAAAAGCCTAGATCGTAGTAACCGGTCATTGAGCCAATATAACAAAACTTTATTTCTGAACTATCTTTATCGCTATAATTATATCGTATGGTTTCGCTAATATTTTTTGAATAAAACCCATTAGGAATATAAGTAAATTTTTTTGCTATTTTATCTCCATATTCTTCCACAAAATACTCAATGTCACCTTCTTTAACTGATATAACTTTATCGCATGAGTTAACCATTACTTTTTCTATGATCTTAAGAACAATAAAATATGGGTTGTATTTAGAATAACCTGTTAAATCAATTAGCACTAAAGGCCATAGATCTCTTACTTCATATATTAGCTTTATATTATTTACTCTTGAGTGGAATAAACATGCAAAAAATGCGAAAGGGTGCGGTGAGGTAAAAACTATTGCATCTGGTTTAATTGATTTAATAAGTCCATGCATCTTGAAAATTAATTTAAAGCCAAAAGTTAATTGATTTAAAACCTGGGCAATTCTTTTCTTATAGCTTGGAGTTTTAATATAGAAATAATTTACCCTATTATATTTTAAAAATTTATTGCTCTCTTGTTCGCTAACATATTTATGAAAGAAGCTACTACCAATAATGTAAGTTTCATAGCCATGATCTGACATTGCTTCTCCAAGATAATACCACCGCGTATTTGGCCCTATATCTGGATTTCCAGCTGTGGGATTGACGACCATTATTTTTTTCATATATTTTTCAATTTAGATTTAATAAATGAATTAATATTAATTTACCTTACTAAATATTTTGGTTTTTTTATTATTGAAAGGAAAAAAGGTATTAAGCTAAATCTTTTAATTATTTTAAATGTTAAATCATAAATAAAATCTCTACATCCAAGCCTGCGTACCTGCAAACTATTGAACTTAGATTCAATTTCATCTTTATTGTAAAATTTTTCTATATAGTTTTTTGTTGATTCAAGGTTTAAGAAATTTCTTAATTTATTTTTTTTATACATCGAAATTTCTAATTTAGACTTTTTTACCCCCCTAGAACTGCTATCTCCAAGAAGGCCTGAGTAGTCATCTAGATCTTTTACAGTGTAATCCATATCAAGATTTTGAAATATTCTATTTACTTCATCTGCTTGATTATTTAGTAAGTCTTCATATCTCACTAAAAAGACATGGTTATCTTGCTCAGACATAATTTTAATACCTCTCTGCAAATCAATTTCTAACTTTTCCCACGAATAATAACCATGACAGAATTCATTACATGCAGAGAAAAACAAGTCAACTGGGTTTCTCACCAAATAAACCTTCTTTATGTAGTCTTCATCTTCAAGCAAATGATTAAAAAAAATATTTCTTGGTGTTTTATCTATGTAATTAAAATGCTTTGTTTTTTGCTTATAAAAATAACTGGCCATCTTACTATATATCTTTAAGGTGTCTTCTTTATTATCTTTATGATATTCAAAAAGGTTATTTAATATCCTGCCACCATAATAATTGTAATTATCTTTAGACAATAACCCAGAGAACATCGAAACTATTGACCATGATTCATCCTCATATTCCGTCTTATCGTTAGCATAATTACTAATGATTCTTGCCAAGTAAGTTGATCCACTTCTAGGAGGAGACAGTATTAAGATTGCTTTTTTTGTAGACATAAATTTCATTTAATATTCTCAGAGCTATTATCATATTTGTAAATAGTAAAAGACTTAAATTGAACTGTAGGAATAATATAAAAACAATTAAATCTGCCATTAAATTTAATATATTTATCTCCCTAAGAAGCTTTTGTTTGTTTGTAAACAAACTTCCTAAAGAAGATCCATAATATTTTCTAGAAAACATAACCATTAATAATAAAAATAAAATATTAAAAATTACGTCTAGATTTGCTGCTATGTCTATATTTAGATAAATAAAAAATGCTGGAATAATAAGACTAACTGCTAACCAAATTTTGTTTATTTTTATAGCTCCTTCATTCAATTTATTGACATTCAGATACTGTGAAAAAGCTATTATTCCATTAGATGAAGTAAAGACCCTTAACATAATTAAACTTATTAGATACTCATCCAAATTTGTTTGTAGGATAGATAAAAGATACACACCTCCCCAATTAAACTTAGTATTAGCAATATTTAAAATAAAGCCTGTAAAGAGATACCCGCCAAAGCCGTGTTCTTTACCAGATGATGTAGATTTATGAACAATCTCTCTCAGGTCTCTCAAATTTATAAAAATAAAACAAAAAATAAATAAGTAAAATAGCAATAGAAATAGAGGATTTTCTCCAAAACTAATAATTATTAAACTTAGAGGCAATATAACAGCTGCCTCAATAATATTTTTAAAATGAATCTTATTTTGTGAAATGTAAATTATTCCTAAAAGCTGAAGAAAGATTATTCCTGGAAGATAGCCAATATAATGATATTTTTCCAAAAAGAAAAATATTGATACTGAAATAAAAAATTTAAAGCTAATGTTAGCAATAATTAATGGGAGAATATTAATTTTTCCGTAATTGGCCATTACCATTTGAGTTGTGCCCAAGCTAGTAAACATTAGAATAGCTAAAAATTGTGAAAGGTTTTTATTGATTAAGACACCTTCCTGTCCCCAAAAGAAAACTATGAATATTGGCAATGCAGAAATAAAAATATATGAAATAATTTTTACAACAGTCTTAAGAAT
>Ga0160422_10000732_pt1 | contig 20108 bp, 16 predicted proteins | sample Fk160mmetaG_FD_108192 | JGI IMG/M metagenome (GOLD analysis project Ga0160422, IMG submission 108192) | Marine microbial communities from the Central Pacific Ocean - Fk160115 60m metaG | ecosystem: Environmental > Aquatic > Marine > Oceanic > Photic zone | place: The Central Pacific Ocean... | reverse complement strand
GCCTGAGGATAGAGTTTTAATAAGAAAAAGTAATCATCCAGTTAGGTTTATAAGATTAGATGACCATGAATTTTTTCAGGTTTTGAGAAATAAGTTAGGTTGGGGATTGCCTCATGTTGCAAAACCGGACAAATAAATTTATTTTTTCTTAGCTTTAATAATAAATACTGGATTATTTGGCTCAAATCTTGTACCTTCAGAAATACTTAGGCCTTTAAATGTTTGAATAAGATTAATACTAGTTTCGTAATGAAATTGTCTTAGACAATTAGATACTTTCTCCAAAACTTCATAGGTAATTATAGGTAGAACTATAATGTCACCTGTTTTTATAAATTTTGACAAGGCTTCAATAATTTCAATTTTTGTCTCTCTATCGCAACCACCAATAACAACTCTATTTGGATCAAGAAATGAAATATTAGTGTAATTAGTTAAAAATTGTCTTACATCACTCTCAATTATCTTAATTGGTGAAACCTCTAATCTTTTCGCATTTTCTTGAACTAGTAATTTACTCCCAAATCGTTTATCTATAGATATTAATTTTAATTTTGGTCTTAATCTAAGAGCCTCTAAACCGATTGTCCCGCAACCCGATCCAATATCAAATAAAGTCCCTAATTCTGGCAACTCTAAATCTGCCAGTAGTTGAATCCTGATTTCTCTTTTTGTTAACAAATTTGGCCTATCATTAAAGGTCTTAAAATTATTATCATTAATACCAAAAAGAGGCAAATTTTTTATTGAACAAGTGTTTTCTTTCTTTAAAAGAATAACTATATTTAAATCAGATATTCCTTGTGGAAGATCTTCTTGATGTGATATTAATCTGATTTTCTCATCTTTGGAACCTATTTCCTCACATAGCCAAAAGTCATAGATATTTTCGAGATCTAATTCTTTAAGGTTTTCTCTAATTAACTCTAAATTATTATTTTTTGGATCTGTGAGTATTGCGATTTTCTGTTCTTTTAATTTAAGAAATTTTATCAATTTAGTAGTTTCTCTACCATGAATACTAACGGCCTTAACATCTTGCCATGATTCTTTTAATCTACTGAAAGCCAATTGAAGAGAAGTTTTTCCTGGATAAAACAATAATTCCTCTTTAGAAAAGTTGTTTAGAAGGATTCTTCCAATTCCAAACCAAAGTGGATCGCCTCTTGAGAAAAGTAGTACATCATCATCATTAGATTTAATCCAACTGATTAAATCTGAATTACTGTTACTTTCATAAAAAGTTTTCTCCTCAATCAATTTCACTGAAACACATTCTCTTATTTTATGTATATATGAATATGGTGCTGCAATGTTTTTAACTTTATTAAAAAGTTCCTGAACTTCTAGCGATAGGTCTTCGATTTTAAAAGAATTTAATCCTATTACATGAATTTTTCTTTTAATTTTTTTCATCAATTATTAAACTGGAGGATAAACAAGTTTTAATTTGTGTAAGTAGTGAAATTATCCTATTATTATATGAGTCAATAATAAAGTGACTAATTGTCTGAAAGAAGAAAGCGATTACACGAATTACTGTTAGCTCTCATTAACAAACAAGATTATTTAGAACTAATAGAAGATGATTCCAACGATTTAGCTAAAAGTTACTCTGAAAATGAATCTAGAGATTTTTCAAAATCAATTGAGCGAAATCGGAAGATTCTAAAAAAATATCACTCTCTTGTTAGGACTGCAGTTACGCTAGATGCTCTTATGGACTCTGAAAATGAAGAAAATTTCAAAATTAATAAATAAATACTCTGCAAAAATCCTTATTTGCTTAGTCATCATTCCTTTATTATTTGTTCCGGTAAAGTCTTATGCAGAAGTTGCAGAAACTCAAATAAATGGAGGATTAATTAATGCTAGTACAGAATTCCTAAGAGACTTAGATTACGAAACTTGGCAATTAGTGGCATATAAATCATCAAATAATGATGAAAAGATAGTCTTAAGGGTAATTGGATATCCTGGAAATCTGAGGATTGATCATCCTCTTCCCCTCGATGTAGAGTCTGGTAGAAAGAATTGGAAGTTAGATGACATAACTTTATTGAATACTGAGCTCGCGCAAGATAGTAGGCAGGCTGCAGCAGAATTTGATCTAGAAAGTTTACTTCAAGATATTTCTCAAAATAGACCTTTAAGACTTTCTTTACAAGGGGTTTTCTCAGAACTCCCTGTTCCGCCTTTTTTAGTCAAAGAATGGAGGTCATTAAGAACTCAATCTTAAAATGAAGCGAGACAATTTCATCCATAAAAAATGGATGATAAGAGCAATTCATTTAGCCTCTCTTGGTAGAGGTTTTACTAGCCCAAATCCAATGGTTGGTGCGGTAATTATTGATAAAAAAGGGAAATTAATCTCAGAAGGTTTTCATCAAAAATCTGGTATGCCTCATGCCGAAGCGATGGCATTTAATAATCTAAGAAATGATCCTTCTGGTGGAACTTTGTATGTCAATCTTGAACCTTGTTGCCATAAAGGGAAAACTCCTCCATGTGTGGATAGAATAATATCTTCAGGTATAAAAAAAGTATTTGTATCTATAAAAGATCCAGATTTAAGGGTTGCAGGTAAGGGAATTAGATTATTAAGAAATGCAGGGATTGAAGTAGATTTAGGATTATGTGAAAAAGAGGCATTGGAATTAAATAAATCATTTATTTACAAAAATATAAATGGTAGTTCCTATGGGGTTTTGAAGTGGGCAATGAGTATAGATGGTAGGGTAGGACTAAAAAATGGAGAGAGTAAATGGATTACTACTGAAAAATCTCGATCAATAGTACATAAACTTCGATCTGAATTTGATGCAATAATTATTGGTGGTAATACGCTGAGAAAAGATAATCCTATTTTGACAACTCGTGGCTTAAAAGAGACAGAACCCTTAAGGGTCGTGTTTACTAGAACTTTAGATTTACCTTTAAAAGCAAAATTATGGGATACTGATCTATCAAATACTTTAGTTGTTTATGATTCTTCAACAGCTAATGAAGAGAATTTAAAAAAGATCCCTAAAAATGTCTTAATCGAAAAAGTTTCGTCTGATGACCCAAAAATACTTTCAAGAATTTTAGCCGAAAAAGGTTGTAATAAAGTTTTATGGGAATGTGGACCTGAACTTGCTACCGCAGCAGTCAAAGCAGGATGTATTCAAGAATTTATTACTTTTTTAGCACCTAAAATAATTGGGGGTAAAAATGGGATGAACCCTTTCTCAGATTTTGAATTTAAATCTATGAATGAAGTTATAAATTTGAATTTGCAAGAAATAAAATACTTAAATAGTGATATATATTTTAGAAGTCATCTTAGAAATTAAAGAGTATTTCTATTAATCTTTCAAATTATACTTACGGTTCTCTACCCAAATTAAAATTTCAAATACGAAATTATATTGTTTAGTTTATAATTAAAATACAATTTACGAAAAATTATGCCTATAAGACAGGATGATAATCAACCTAATAGAAGATTTGGAATCATAAATATCGTTCTAATAGGAGTTGGAGCACTACTTCTATTTAGTAGTTTATTCCCCAATCAAAATATGCAGATACCGAGAGTTCCATACTCCCTTTTTATTGATCAAGTAAATGATGGTGAAGTTAAAAGAGCTTATATAACTCAAGAACAAATTAGATATGAATTAAATGGTGCAGAAGAAGGTGCTCCTTCTGTATTGGCTACAACTCCAATATTTGATATGGATCTGCCGCAAAGATTGGAAAATAAGGGTGTAGAATTTGCTGCAGCTCCTCCTAAAAAACCAAATATATTTTCAACAATTCTTAGTTGGGTTGTTCCTCCATTAATTTTTATTTTAGTACTTCAATTCTTTGCAAGAAGAAGCATGGGAGGTGGAGGAGCTCAGGGTGCATTGAGTTTTACCAAAAGTAAGGCAAAGGTTTATGTCCCAGATGATGAATCTAAAATAACTTTTGATGATGTTGCAGGAGTTGATGAGGCTAAAGATGAACTTACTGAGATAGTTGATTTCTTAAAGAAACCAGAAAGATATACTGATATTGGCGCAAGGATTCCTAAAGGAGTTTTATTAGTTGGACCGCCAGGGACTGGTAAAACTCTACTTTCTAAAGCAGTTGCAGGTGAAGCTGAAGTACCATTTTTCATAATTTCAGGTTCAGAGTTTGTGGAACTTTTTGTTGGAGCAGGTGCTGCAAGAGTAAGAGATTTATTCGAGCAAGCTAAGAAAAAAGCACCTTGCATAATTTTTATTGATGAACTAGACGCTATCGGTAAGAGTAGGTCTGGATCAATGGGTGTAGTTGGTGGTAATGATGAGAGAGAACAAACTTTAAATCAATTACTCACTGAGATGGATGGATTTACAGCCTCAGATAAACCTGTAATAGTTCTTGCTGCGACAAACCAGCCTGAGGTTTTAGACGCAGCCTTACTTAGACCAGGTAGATTTGATAGGCAAGTATTAGTAGATAGGCCTGATTTATCTGGAAGAAAAACTATATTGGAAATTTATACAAAGAAAGTTAAGTTATCTGATTCAATCGATTTAGATTCCATAGCCCAAGCTACATCAGGCTTTGCTGGTGCTGATTTAGCGAACATGGTTAATGAAGCAGCTCTTTTAGCGGCAAGAGGTAATAGGAAAAGTGTAGAACAACAAGATTTAAGTGAAGCTATTGAAAGGGTTGTTGCGGGTTTAGAGAAGAAAAGTAGGGTCCTACAAGATGATGAGAAAAAGGTTGTTGCTTATCATGAGGTAGGTCATGCAATAGTTGGACACTTAATGCCAGGAGGTTCAAAAGTAGCAAAAATTTCTATTGTACCAAGAGGAATGAGTGCCCTTGGATACACACTTCAGTTGCCAACAGAAGAAAGATTTTTGAATTCTAAAGAAGAATTACAAGGACAAATTGCTACTCTATTGGGTGGTAGATCTGCTGAAGAAATCGTTTTTGGTAAGATCACCACAGGAGCCTCTAATGATCTTCAAAGAGCTACTGATATTGCAGAACAAATGGTAGGCACTTTTGGTATGAGCGATATTCTTGGACCACTAGCCTATGATAAACAAGGTGGTGGACAATTTCTTGGGAATGGGAATAATCCAAGAAGAGCAGTAAGTGATGCTACTGCTCAAGCAATTGATAAGGAAGTAAGAGATTTAGTTGATCATGCTCATGAGATGGCATTGAAAATTTTGAGGAATAATTTACCACTTCTTGAATCAATCTCTCAAAAAATTCTCCAAGAAGAAGTAATTGAGGGTCAAGATCTAAAATCTCTGCTTGCGGAAAGTAAAATGCCTGCATAATAGAATTAAGGTTTTAATTGAACATTTATGATTAAACCAATCAAGCTAACCAAAAATAATTTTTTATCAAGCTTGGATATGTCAACAGGAGAATTAAATCATATTTTAGAACTTGCAAAAAATTTTAAAAATAGTGAATTTGATATTAAGTTTAAAAATAAAGTGTTAGGTTTAATTTTTGATAAGTCTTCAACACGAACGAGAGTAAGCTTTCAAGTCGCGATGTCAAAACTTGGAGGAACCACAATTGATTTAAATCCTTCTACTTCACAAATTGGTAGAGGTGAGCCAATTAGAGATACTGCAAGAGTTTTGAGTAGATATTGTGATGTACTTGCAATAAGAACTTTTAGTCAATCTGATTTAGAAGAATACGCAGAATGGTCCTCTAAACCGGTCATTAATGCACTCACCGATTTGGAGCATCCATGCCAAGCATTAGCCGATTTTATGACTATTAAGGAAGAGTTTATTGATTTTAAAAAAGTAATTTTGACATTTATTGGTGATGGTAATAATGTCGCAAATTCTCTTATTTTATGTGGAGCTTTATTGGGAGTGGAAGTAAGAATAGCCTGCCCAGAGGGTTATGAACCAAATTCTTTGATTGTTAATAAAGCTTATGAGATTTATAAAAACAAAAATTTATTGAAAATTACAAATGATCCTCTTTCTGCAATTTCAGGTGCAAATGTTATATATACAGATGTTTGGTCTTCAATGGGTGAAGAAAATCAAAAAGAATTAAAAGATAGGGATTTTAATGGTTTTACACTCAATTCTAATTTAGTAAACTATGCAGATGAAAAAGCGATAATACTTCATTGCCTCCCTGCTTATAGATCTAAAGAAATAACAGATGAGGTATTTGAAAGTAATAAAAGTAGAATTTTTGAACAAGCTGAAAATAGAATGCATGTGCAACAAGCACTTCTAGCTAGTCTTCTAGACTAATTACTATTGCGTAAATCCCTTATTGAAGGTACAAATGTATTAGTGAATAAATGTACTTGTGCTGAATTCTTCTACTGATAATCTGACAGACGCTCAAAATGAGCTTTATTTATGGATTAAAGACTATATGAGAGACTTTCAACATAGTCCATCGATCCGACAAATGATGGAAGCTATGGGTTTGAAATCACCTGCTCCTATTCAAAGTCGTTTAAAACATTTACAAGAGAAGGGATATATTTCTTGGCAAGAAGGAAAAGCTAGAACACTTAAAGTAATAGATGAAATACTTGAGGGTGTACCTATTCTGGGATCAGTAGCGGCTGGAGGACTTATTGAAACTTATGAAGATGTCCAGGAAAATTTAGATCTTTCAGATGTTTTAAAAAAGAAGGATGTATTTGCTCTTACTGTAAATGGTGATTCTATGGTAGATGCATGCATAGCTGATGGCGATATGGTTTTAATGCAACCTATAAATGACCATTGCTCGATAAAAAATGGAACAATCGTAAGTGCAATGGTTCCAGGATTAGGAACAACGTTAAAGTATTTCTTTAAAAGAAATAATAAGATATTTTTGGAAGCTGCTAATCCTGCTTATGAGCCAATTGAATTGAATCTAGATCAGGTTTCTATTCAAGGAAAACTTTTGGCTGTATGGAGGAAAGTTTAGACCAAAAATTTTTAAAAACGAAGGTTCAACTAAAAACTGAATTCATCTCTGTACAGTAATGTGACTTGTAGTTATCTACTTGATCAGAAAGTATGAGTCCAAATGTTCCATACCAAACTATTGTTAATGAAAATACTGGAGACCAGTATAAATTGATTTTGGTATAGGTTTCTGTTCATGAACCCCCATGGATATTTTAAATAAACCTCTAAAAGTTCCAATTGCCATTCTTCCTATGCTCAATCCAGCAGTTACTTTATTTAGAGTGAATTTTCCTTTATGTCAGATCCTTAGCTTCGATATTCTTTAGAAACTGTTAAATATATTTCTACCTATATCTGTAAGTCCATCAAAACTTAATAGCTGTGCTGCTTCAAATGCTATTCATGATGTATTGCATAACGCTCGATCCAATGTGCTGGCTGGTAAGAAATAAGGCCTAAAGCATCACCATCATTTCATGCAAAGAAATTTCTTATTTGAAGGATCGCGTATTTGTGGGCTTTGTCAATTTCTAGAAATACCGATTCTATATCTTTATCTCCATTTTAAACCTGAAGGAAACATCCAACTAATATCGATTTTAATTCTATTTCCATTAAAGATAATTGATATGTTTAAAGCATTAATCTTTTCGTCTTTGATTTTATTTATTTTTAAATTTTTTTTCTTCTCATTTAATATTATTTTCTTTATTATTAAAATTTATTTTTTCTCAATTTATGCTTGCAAAATTTTTTCATAAGTACTAAAGCTCTTATCAGTCTTAGTTTTATTTCCCAATAATACATTCAAGGTCTCTGAATAAAGTTCTTGAATATAAATATTTAGGCTAAAAACAATTAGCAATAAAATTTTTGAAACCCTTTTAATATTTAATTTAAGTAAGAGATTTAAAGTTAGAGATATTGTACCAACCAATGAATTTTTTATTATTTAACTTATTTATTTTGTTTATTAAAGTTATATCGTCATGAGATATATATCCGTTCTCAACAAAAACTAAACAATAATTATCCATTATATTAATTTTATTTATATCTAATTCTTCGGAGCTAAAAAAGTTATTTTTATCTAACAGATTTTTGAGATTTTTAAAATCTAAGGATGAAAAGTTTAATACATCAATTTTTTTACCATCTTTATATTTTGATTCATTTAGTATTTTTTTAATATTTTCAATTTCGAGGATACTATTTTTTAAATATAAATTATCTATGAAAATAATATCCAGAAGTGATTTTAAAGTATCTGGTTCATAAATTTTTCCAGATAATTTTTCTCTTAAGATTGTAATTAGAGAGGTAATAATTGCCGTAATTAAAAATGTACTTATGACCCATACTTTTTTGTCAGGAGATATAGGAAATTCTCCAATAACAGGTGATGATATAATTTGCCATGGTTCTAAAATCTTAAGTTTTTCTATTCTTAAGAATTGTAAATTATTTTCAATATTAGATAAGAGAATCTCGTCTCTATAAGCTTCTCGATAAAGTTCCCTATATTTAATTAGAATTTGATTTGGTCTTTTAAGAGATGATTTAATAGTATTGATTTTATTTTTTAATTGTTTTAGATATTTAGATCTAGGCTTTAACTTTGAAGAGGCTTCAAGATATTCTGTTTCATAGTTCTCTAATAATAATAATTGGCTAGCATATCTTTCTCCTGCCTTTGGAATATTTATCTCTTGTTTTTGATCAGTTTGATCTTCAATTCTTTCAGAAGTTTTATTTAATTTTACAAATCCATCGATGTCGCCTAATCTATTTTTAAAAGTGAATTTATTCAAATTTTTCATAGAAGAATTTGATTTCTCAATCATATTCTCTCTTTGAATTTCTAAATTTTTAATAGTATTTGATATCTTTTTCTCTTGGTTTGATTTTGAATAATCTTGATATTTTTTTGAAATCATATTTAAAGCATTTAGTATTAGTTCTTTATCTGAATTTTGATAACTTATTTTCATTACTGTTGAATCTTCTTCAAAGGAAGTCTTAAGTTCTTTATTCGCCCATTTTTTGAAAGTAAAATTACTTTTTTTAATATTGTTTTCTTCATAATAATTTTTTACATATTCAAAAACTGGCATTAATACTGATGGACTTGTTAATATAATTTGCTCAGTTTTTTGTGTAGAATCTTTCTTTAATAAACTGAATCTAGTTAAATTATTATTGTTTTCCTGTTCATCAGATTTAATAACTATATTCATTTCTCCCAGCCAAATAGGAGTCTTTGTAAAAGATCTTATAGTTGCAATTAAGGTTGTAAAGGTACATACAGATAAAATAAAAATCTTTCCTCGAATAAGGATCTTTAGGACTTTAACCAAGTCTATGTCTGTGTTAAAAGTATTTAAATATGGATTTTCGTTATTATTTTTCATATAAATTAATTTAAAATTTTGTTAACTATATAAAAATTTTTTAATGGTTTTCCATAATCTTTTAATCTTTCAACAATCTTCTCTACTATATTCTTAAGTAACATTATCTCATCTCCCTCACTTAGGTAAGGATTTCTTTTAGAAACTTTTAAAGTAGTAAATTTGAAGCTATCAAGAACAAGAATAAATAGTAATATTATAAAGCAATATTTATTTCCTAATAAATTCATTTATATCTTATTAAAGAGTATTTAATTATCTTTATAATTCTACAGGAATCAAACCTTATTTTCAAATAGTCCGATTAAGATGTTTTTATTGCCATATAAAATCATTTATATTTATAAATATGGATACAAGTTTTTTGATGTATTTTGGCTTATATATTTCCTAAAAAGTAATTTTAAGAATTTACTAAAACATAACTACCAAAAATATTAAATCAAAATATATTAATATTTTGAGTAATTTGTACACATTAAGGGAAATATTCATTATTTAATACGTCCTAGGGAATTTATTTTTGCGAATCTGAAGAACTTAGATTTACTTATTAAAAGAAATTCCAATCCCGGCGCCTGGATACCAATGATCATAAGGAGTCTCTTTGAAAAAGATAAAGTGTCTATTAGTTTTTATTGAAAATTTTGATAAGCAATTTGTTACGTGGGAATTATCCCCTAAAATAAAAGCGTTAGAAGATAATTTTTGTTCTATTTCTAGATATTCTTTATACTCGTAATCTGAGCTATGATCGCTATCGTTAATAAATAAATCTATATCCTCCTTAATCTCTTTTAAAGTCTTTATTGAATCTTGAAATATTATTTTACCAACTTTTTTATAAGGTTCTTGAAACAACTTACCGGCATTAGAATTGATTTCTGTTCCAATATATTCTCCATCAAAGCCCTCAGATTTATTCTTTAATATTGCACTCGATAATACGCAAGCACCCACACCTTGATCAACTCCAGTCTCTACAACAATTTTTGGCTTTAGTAATCGTACTAAAGCATACCAACCTAATCTTCTTCCGTAGGCAAATTTAATTTCTGTTCCATAATCTGGTGATTCTTTCAGAAAATAAACCAAGTGATTATAGAGTTCCTTATCGTTTAGCAATTCATCAAAATAATTATAAACTTTTTCAATTTTATTATTTGTTATGAATGCGATTGTTTGAGCTAAATGCTCTTTATTTAAGTCTGTAAGATCATAAAAAAAGTTAGATCTTTCATTATCTCCCCAAGCCCATTTATTAATAAGTGAAAGTTTTTTTTTGTAATAGCTATATGCGAATTTTCTCTTAAAGTAAAATAAAATTATTTGTCTAAATAATTTATTTTTATTAATCCCTTTTTTGATAAGGTTAATTATTTTTTTTTTCATAAAATTTGTATTAAGGTTAATTTCATCCTTTTAATCATAATTTATGTTTAACATTATTTCTACCAAATTTATTATGAAAGTTCAAATTTTTCAATTAAGTATTCATAAGTAAATATGGCACTATATTAATAAAAGCTATTCAATCAAAGATTAAATAAATTTATGCGTAACTGAAAGTTTTTTTAGTTATGTATTTAACTTGTTGCTAAATTTATTTTAAAGAAGGTGGCTAATCTATTAAGAAAAACACACAAGCATAATAAATCTTGTAAATCTCTATATTTATTTTAGCGATCATAATTCAATATTAAAAATTTATCACGTAATATAATACTTATAACTTTAGAAATTATCTTTAAAAAGATTTCTAACGTTTTAAAATTTGGGGCCATAGCTCAGCTGGTAGAGCACCTGCATGGCATGCAGGGGGTCAGCGGTTCGAGTCCGCTTGGCTCCATTTTAAAATTTACAATTCTTACTAATGAATTTAAATGATAAAGAATTATTAATGAAATTTACTAGTATTAAATATTCAAAATTCTTTTAATTTTCGAGCTAGTTTGCGAACAGATAATTAAATATTCTACCTATTTTTAGTGATTAAAATTGAAGCCTGAAAATTATGACTCGAAAGAATACTTAAGCCAAGCTAAGCCATTAAATTATAAATCATAAATTAAATAGATAAAGTAATAAAAATATATTGCAATTCGATAAATTTTTAAATGCTTGTCAATTACTTAGGTATTTAATAAAAATCTCAAGAGAGAAAAGAATTAATCGATGGTGATATGACAGGCCTTCGGGAAAAAAGGAAAATATTAAAACCAAAATCAATGAAGGGGAGAAGATTAAAACGTCCCCCAATAAAGGACTTAGCTGTTGCGACAAAGCAACTTTCATCAATGATCAGGACTGGTTTACCTTTATTAGAATCATTAACTATTATTTCTGATACTTCTGAAAATGCCACCATTAGTTATTCATTTAAGCAAATCGCCTCAGGGATAAGTAAGGGATCGACTATGTCTGAAATGTTAGATAGGTATCCTGAAGTTTTCAATGAAATGTATCGAGCACTTGTTAATGCTGGAGAAACCTCAGGATTGTTGCCAAGTACTTTAGATCGCCAAGCAAAATTATTGGAAAGTCTGGCAAAAATAAAGTCTCAAATAAAAAGTGCCATGGCTTATCCATCTGCAATAGCAATACTCACATTGATAATTGTTTTTATTATGATGCTTTTTGTGATTCCAATTTTCGTTGATATTTATGATCAATCAGGTGCACCACTTCCAGGAATTACACAATTTTTAATTGACTTATCAGATCAAATGAGATTAACTCAATTTTATTTCAGAGCAATTCCATCATTAATTGCTTTTTATTTCTTTTTTAAATATTTTTCAAGTAGATCTGCATTTCCCTCTCAGTAGGAACCAACTTATTATTGGTAGAATATCAAACCATTTAATTGATGTATTACATTTTGGACATTTGCTATTTGGATAAACTATTGATTGATTTAAAGGTAATCTATAAATTAAAACATTTATAAAACTGCCTAGACTACAGCCAATGATAAATAGGTAAATCCCAATTATTTCCACTCTATAATCCACTTATAATAATGATAAATTTTACACGAAATCATAACAGACTTCCTAAGTAAAAGGATATAAGAAATTGTTTTTCAATAAATATATTTCTTTCTTTAGTAATTTTATTATTATCATAGTTATTCTTAAAAATTAAATTATATTTGATTAAGTTAGAAACAGATATCTAATGTATAAAGAAATTAAATATGATTTATTAAGTGAAATTTTTTTTTAATAATTTAAACAAAATTACCAAAATTTAGATTTGAGAAATAGTAAAAAGAAGATTTTTTAGATGATAATTTTAATGAAATAGATCTCAGATGAATTCAGCTTGGTATGTCCTTAGTGTTTAAAGTGATATTTAAAATCACTTAAACAAAAGAAAAAGTAGATGTTTTATTAGATATTGTAAATAATGGTAAGTCTGAGAGCGAATCAGTGAAAAAAGTTGCAAAACTAGTTAAAGCTTGAAAACTGATCAGCATGGGATTAAAAGGTTAGCGGTTAGAGTCCGCTTGGTTACACTTTGTTTTAGGCTATTTTTAATAATTATCTTTAATCAAAAAAAACAAAGTCTCATAACATTTATTTTATTGTTTAAATATCTATGTTTAAATATCTATTAATATAGACTTTTTGCGACGACTTCTTGGACAATTAATCCTTGCAAATAGGTTAAAAGGTTCATATTGAATTTTTAGTTTTTAAAGGCTATGCCAAAACTTTTCTGGGAAAGAAATTTAGGCTAAAAAATTCTAAAAATAATTTAATTTATTTCAGTTAATAATTAAATGTCTTAATTTATCTTATGATTTTTATTATTAAAATATATAAATTATTTAAACTTTGATAACCAAAAAAGAATTTTTTATAAATAAAAAATATATTACTTCTAATAAATGGATATATTTATTATTTGGAGTTTTTATAACTTTTATATTCTTTGAAACTAGGCTTAAAATTCCATATCAAATATTGAAAGGTAGATCAAAGGCATATTCAAAAGCTATATATAGTAAGTTAAACTCTAAAGATTTAAAAGATTGCGACATTCCTACATTAAAAGATATTCCATCGAACTCCTCATTAGTCATAGGCCATGCATATGGAAAAAGTAATAAACAAAAATCAATTTCTAACAAAGTTATAAAATTACTTGATAACAAAAAAAATAATATTAATAGAGTAATTTTTACAGGTGACGTATTTCAAGAGCCTTCTATACATAAATGGAACTACCTTAATGAAAGATATAAGGATTATTTTGAAATATTTATAGCTCCAGGTAATCATGATGTTGGGGATTCTAAAGACAATACAAAAAGAGATGTTTTTAAACTTTCACCTTTTTATAAAAATGATTTTCCTTATGCTATTTTCAGAGATAAAAAAAGATTTATTATTGAAGATAGTACATTGTTGAATTGGCGTATTTCTGAAAAAGCGATTGAGCTATTGAATAAAAAAGATGATAATTTAATTATTCTGTTAAGGCATAATATTCCTGTGAAGGAATTGCTCTCATTATCTAATAGTTTAAAATACTCTACTGATTTACATGATGTAAATCAATTGTCAAAAATCATTTCTAATAAGATAATAATTATTTCTGGTGATAGTGGAGCTTATGGCCATACACCAGGATTCAAATGTAATACCTTCAAGAATATCAAATTCTTGACTAATGGGATTGGAGATAGAACTAGAGATCAAATTATAATAATTAAAAAAGAAAAAATATATAAATATAAAATTTAGTAATTTTTATAATTTCCTTTAAAAATAATATTTATACCTCTGACATATTTTGAGAATCTTGATCTTATAAAAGGAAAATTATATATCACTTTTTCTAATTCTGGATAATCTGACTCATTAAACTTTATTTCTAAAACTGAAGTATTATCTCTAATTAATGATTTAAAAGATAGATCATTAGTCCTTGAAAAAATTAAGTTTTTGTCAATGGTGATTCTAAATCTGCCGTCAATTGATAAAAAGTATTTTCTCAAATAACTACAATATAATATTGGCCTCATACTTATTATTTTTTGCTTTATAGAATCTTTTATTTTGGATTTATTTATACTTTCTATTAAAAGATCTATGTTTTGATTTTTAATAAAATTACACTCTACCAATCTATATTTTGACTTATTTCCGACGGATCCAATTTTTCTTTTTATTTCTAGGTTTGCTTTATTAATTGTTTTGTCGTACCATCTAACTCGGTATTTTAATCTATTTGGATGTCCTAGTATCGAATCATTATATAAGTCGAAATTATAATTATCAAAATATATACTATTAACAACTCTAGGTGGATAAATTTCTTCAAAATTTATTTTCTTTAAATAGTCAAAATTTTGTAGATCTATAATATCCGGAATATTATATTTTATTTCATATCTAAAATCTGAATTTTCCAATAAATTTTATTTTGTAATTGGTGAATTAATTTTTTGATAGTAATTATTCACATTAGGATAGTATTGATTATTGTTTATACTTAAAGTCGAAAATTTTTCGAGTTTGTACTTTAGAAAAAGTTTTCCATCGTTATAAGTATTTTTTAAAATTAATGACGAAGGAGCAAATTCTGGTTTCTTTTGATAAACTTCAAAATCTATAATGTTATTACTTAGAGAAGCTGTATCTATAAAAACACTTGAGTTGTCCTTACTAGCGATTCCTACTTTAGATTCCTTAATGGTTATTCCTACGCCCTTTAAAATACTATTTTCTCCAACACTAATACCTTTATCATAGGCTTTTGATATATTTATATCTTTAATTTCTATTTTACTTCCCGATAAGTCAATCCCATCATTCCCAATATTATCAAATCTAAGGTTAACTAATTTACCTTCCCCGAAATCAATATCTAAGGCATCTGACTTTGTATTAGAGAATGAGGAATTAATTATCTTTAAGTTCGATCTAATAATATTTATCGAGTCTTCAGAATTATTATTTTTAAATTCTGAGTTTCCTATATATATAGCAGATTCATAAAAGTTTAAACCTCCCATTATGGAAATTTCATTATTATTTGGTGCAGATAAACCGTCAAAAACTGCATAGTTTATAGTTGACTTTTTAGGAGCATTAATTATTGTTATCCCTTGGTTGCCATTTGTTCCAAGAAATTTAATTGGTGATTTATTACTTCCATTTAGGTTTAGCGAACCATTACTAAATATCATGCCGTCATTGGTTAGTTTTATATTTGTTCCAGCATCTATTATTAAATCAAAACTATTTTGTATTATCAATGGTCTATCTATAATCCAATTTCCCTTTTTAATTTTTAATAATTTCTTTTCATTATATTCTTCAATAAATTTAAAATTTTTGTAATTACTTTTAGCTCTTAAATATTCATTATAATTGCTCACTATATGAGGTTTAAATTTATCCTCTATTTTTTTAATATAAATCTTATTAGAACCTATTATTTTGTATTTGATCATTAAATTTGAATAGTCAAGTTTTTCTTTATTTTGTTTTGAATATTGGAAAGAATAATTTTCTATATTTGCAGAAAAATGAGCTTTTTTAGCTGGAATAATATCATATCTTGGTTTAGTGATATTAATGTTTGGTGCCTCTAATGAAATAATTTTAATAGGGAAAAGTTGTTTGTTTAAAAATGAAATCTTTATATCATTATCTGTTATTTGATTTAAATAAATCTCTAATCCGCTTGAAATATCTAATTTCTTTTTTATAAGGTTTTGATTATATTCCAGAAAATCATCTCTGAAATTAATGTAGGGATAACTTTTATAAAGTATATTCAAGTTTTTTGTGATGTTGTCTTCATATTCATTTAAAAAATTATTTATAAATAATCTCTCTGAAACCCTTTCTAATTCTTGGACATATTTTTTAATAAATAACTCATCTTCAAAAAAATTCAAAGGATTATATTCAATACCTAATGCGTTTAGTTTTCTCCCACTTAAAGCATCAAAACCGATTGGCATAAATTTACCTAATACAGGATTATAGTAGAACCTCATATTATGCCAAACAGTATTATGAGTTCCTCCTGTAAGATCGACTAACGCGAAAAATTTTGCTAACGAATGAATATCAAAAACTTCATTTGTCTTATAATTGCCATTTATATAGTTTTTCATTAAATATTTAGATTTTCTATATTGTGGATTTAGGTTCTCATTTTTTGTAAGCCTATTTCTTTGGAATCCTTCAATTTTTGATTGATAAAATTCTTCCTCCCCCATTGCTCTTGTATATATTGGTTTATCCCATTTAGCTGATTCAGAGAACTTTAAAATTGGCCCTTCTCTTAAAAAATTATTTTCTAGCATAACTTTTGTGAAATGTTCTTCAAGAGCATATATTCCTAAATCTTTACCATTTATACTTAATCTAATAAATTTATATCTAAGAGATGGAATACCTTCGTTTCTTAATAATTGGTGGTAAATATATTCATAGATATAGTTTCTAGTTCGAGGGGCTTGTAAAGAAAATTTTGACATCCCAAAAAGAGAATCTGTCTTGCTCATTTTGACTCTAAATGACCATTGGTCATTAACTATATGATCTAAAAAATCTCCTTTTAGTCTTAGTTTCGCATCATATTTGTTATCTTTATGTCTTATTGTGGCTTGTACGAAATCATCATCTCCTGTGATTAAAATTCCTCTATCAAGTGCTTCTTTTCTCTTTTCAACAAGTTTTTGGTATTGGTCAAATTTTATATCTATCTTAACTATTTCTGGAGATGATAAAAAACCTTTAATAAAATTTATAGGCAAATTTTTATTAAAACCTGCTTTATAAAATTCAATAGGATATGATTTTGTGATTGTTAAGTATGTTTTATCAGGTAATTTTTGAATATTATCTTTTGCTATTTTGATCGATCCTTCCCAAGATGGCCATAGTAAAATTAAAAAAATAATCCAATTTTTTGAGAATTTCTTTTGAGATATTATTTTAAAAATATTTTTTACTCTTCTTATCCATTTATAAGATTTGTCTTTATCATCAATCAACATTTTTAACTTTCTGAAAAAATATTATTATCGTAAAGAGATAATTTAATTGAAGGAATTTTTGATCTTAATTCTTTCCTTAATAAATCAAGATTCTTATAATTTTTGATATTAATATTAAACATCAAATCAAAGATATTTTTTTCTTCAGTTAGTCTTTTAAGATTGATATTTTCACAATACTTTTCCATTATTAAAATAACTTCACTTGTATCGCTTTCAACTCCTGATAATAATAAGGTTAAACTTGAAATATTTTTTACACTAGAGGTTTTTCTTCTCAAATAAATAGCGAATAAGATAAATATTATTCCGACTATTGTTAGAAAACTTTGATTTGATCCCATACCTAAACCTATAGCAATTGCAAGAAATAAATAATTTAATTCTTCTGGTTCTTTTATTGGTGTTCTAAATCTTACTATTGACAATGCTCCAACCAAACCTAGAGATAATGCTAAAGATGACTTTACAATAGATATCACTACCATGGTAGTCATACTTAAAATAATAAAATTCTGAGCAAATGATCTTCTATTAGCAATACTTCTACCATATTTTATATATATGTATCCAAGCAAATAAGACATAAAAAATGTAATTATAAGATTTATTATATAAATGAAAGGGGATTGATTAGAAGCTTCTTTATTGACTAAAAAATATTCAAGAAATTTATTGGATATTGTTGAAAATACATATAACATGTCAATAATTTTTTTATTAGAAAAATTATACTATTATTTTATTTGTCTTTAAAAAAAAATAATTATTTATTATAATTTTAAATCATAATATACTCTGAATAGTAGATTCTGGAGAGTAATTTTAATTATAAAAACCAAATTCAATAGTAAATATATTCTAGAATTTATTGAAGAATTATATATAAATTTTATTTTCATAATACCATAATTTTTCTAAGAATATTTACGATCATTACTTAAATTTATAACTGGGTAAGAAATAAAAAGATTTATAATTAATCATATAGATGAAAGATTAGCTGCTGGTTTACATATCTGTAATGGTAAAAGAAAGATTTATTTTTCATCACATCCATGCTCCAAACATCCTTCCTTAATAAACTTTTTATTACATTCTTTATTATCTATTTGTAAACTAAAAACCAAGCAATTGAAGCACTTATATTTTCTTCAGGCTCTAAATCCAAATAGTTTTTCAAATAATCAACAATTTCAGTCAATTCATCTGAAGGATATTTTTCAGAAAGTTTCTGATTATCTCTATAAAAACTAACTTCTTCACCCTCTATTTTGGGTTGATAATGCTTATTAATATCAGAATTTCCTTACCTCCAAGAAATATCTATATATTCTGAGATTTTAGTTCAAGTCTCATGTATATTTTTATTCCAAATTTGCCTAGGTTTCTTTTTTCACTTATTCCATATGAAAGTATTAAAACTCCCTCCTTTTTATAGAATAAAACTGGATTATATCCACCATCTATCTTACTTTTCTTAATGCTAACCATGGGATTTTTTCTAGAGTGTCTAGGCCCAAAGATACTCTCATTTTTAAATCTAGGAATTCATCTGGATAATCTTTTGTTTTTAATCCTCCGCAATTCTCTTGTTTAATAAATTTTTTAAAAAACTTGAAATCTATTTTTGAATTTTTTAATGAATTACTAAAATCTAATACATATGAAATAAATAAAGAAATTATTGATTCAGGGAGTTTTTTTGACTTTTAAGATCATTAATAACGATAATCCAACAAGCATTAGGCTCCCATCAATTAACAAAAAAAGTATTCAGAGTCATTAATCTATTCCATCTGGTATATCCCAAGAAATAGGCTCTCCTTTTTTGAAAGAATCCTTTTTCATAAAATCGATTTACTTTCTCAACCTATTAAAGTAAGCAAGTTTTTCTTCATCATCAGAGCCAAGCTAATACCTATGGTCGCTGCCAAATAAATCTAATGCAGTCTGCAAGAACTTCACGTTATTTTAAATGCTAATAATCAGAATTTAAAAAAGTATAGATTATAAATCTTGATAATGAAAAATTTATAAAACAGTGAAATAATAATGAAAATTAAATATTTTAAAATGGATTCAGCTTTAGCAAAAGTATCAAATTTAAAGATTAATAGATCATTATTCGATAGTTTTGAAAATGGAACAAATCATTCATAGAGAAGAGAATCTATGACTTGAAGAAAATCTGGCAGGGCACTTGTTAATGATAATCCTGATGAAGTTGATTTAATTGAATGGGATGGTGAATCACCATCATGTGAAATTGCTCCTGGGTGCCCAGACTGTATAAAATAAATTAGATTCTTTTAACTTATTTAACTTGAAAAATTTTAATTTTTAATAATAATTATTTATAAGTAGATGGAGAAATAAAATTAAATATCTGAAAAAAAGAATTTTATTTTCTTTATCAATAGTTTTTTCCCTTTTAATAATTGTCTCTTTTCTTTCATTAGCAAAAGGTTCAGTTTATATTTCTATAAGTGATATCTGGTTAGCAATATTTCAAAAAGGTGAATTAATTAATCAAACCATAATATGGAAACTAAGATTGCCAAGATTATTAGCTTCTCTTCTGGTAGGTTCTTCTTTGGGTATGTCGGGAGCTCTGCTGCAAGGTATGTTGAGAAATGGTTTAGCAAGTCCTTATTTATTAGGCATATCTGCTGGTTCAGGATTAGTAATCGTATCAATTATCACTTTTGGTTTTGCACAAATATTTATACCAATTGCTTC
>Ga0160422_10000731_pt1 | contig 20129 bp, 16 predicted proteins | sample Fk160mmetaG_FD_108192 | JGI IMG/M metagenome (GOLD analysis project Ga0160422, IMG submission 108192) | Marine microbial communities from the Central Pacific Ocean - Fk160115 60m metaG | ecosystem: Environmental > Aquatic > Marine > Oceanic > Photic zone | place: The Central Pacific Ocean... | reverse complement strand
TCCAACTGACCGCTGTTACCGCGGGTACCGACAAAGTCGATGTCGCCGTCAGCATCCATGTCGCGAGCGATGAATTTGTCGAACATGCCGCGTTTGCGACGCGATATGTCGTGACGGATCCACTCTCCTTTAAGTGCTCCAGGGTTTTCGAACCAACCTAGACGACCCAATGGGTCGTCGACCTTTGCGTCGGCCTCCGCGGTGCGGGTGCCGCGGCTATAGCTGCCGGCCATAATATCCAGATGACCGTCTTGATTAATGTCCGCGGCGACCAGACCGGTAATGCTGTCAGGCATAAACGTACCGATCCTATGTGCCAACCAACCGTCATAAATGGAGGCTGGCTGCTCTAGCCAATACAGCGCCTCGGTCGACGCGCCTATGATGTCCAGTCGTCGATCTTTATTAATGTCGGCATAGGCGAGATTGAATCCGGAAATTTGTGCGCCGATAATGCCGATGGCATGCTCGCGGAAGTTTAGATCGCCATTTTTGCCGACGTTTTCAAACCAGGCGATGCGCTGTTCACCGCGACTACCTATGATGATGTCGGCATCGCCGTCCTGATCTAAATCCACAGGCTCTGCGTTTTGCGGGACGCTGTAGCGTCCCAATATAGTCTGTCGCCAGCCATCGACGGCTAATGGATCGCCCTTCACTTGCAGCAGTGAAACGGGGGTCGAGCGCGCGTAGTCCTCTGGCCCTGGCCGCTGAGCCCCTTTATTCGCTGTGGTTGCCTCTACTTGGCCATCGTTGTTGAAGTCAGCGAAAAACACCCGCAGATAAGATCCCTGATTTTTGGTCATGGGTAAGATAAGCCGAGGCCAAGCTTTGGAGCGTGCGTTTTTGCCTGGGTTTTGCAAATAAATTAAATGTCCAAGTTCGGCGGCGACCAATACATCGGGAAAGCCGTCGTTATTGACGTCCGCGATCGCGGCGTCTTCTGGCGCAGCCACTTCGGAACCCTCAGCAAGCGTGATGTTGGTCCACCGGTCTGGGTCCGGCGTGGCGAAAGCTATCCGCACATGACCTTCCAGAGGCACTTCGAGATCGACGTCGTGGATTGCGGAGTCATAGCCCGAGTCCGATTCGTGGACCGAAACGATGTCGACGAACCCATCCAAATCCAGATCGGCCATGACCAACCCGTCGCTACCGTTAAAGGGTTCTCCGGCCGTCATTGGGTCATCGATAATATGCTCGCGCCAGCTGATGTAGCGCTGATCACTGCTAAAAGCCTTCGATAACGCGTTATCAATGTTGGGTTCCTGCGCCACGACATTGATCGCTGTGGAAAAAATCGCCGCGCTAAAGGCGTAGTAAAGGATCGAATTCATAAAGTTAACCGGCAAAGCCGAGCTCGATAAAGTGCCCGCTTAGGTTAGCTCAAAGGCCGAAGGAATGGGCAATGCGCCGCGCCAACAATGAGGTCGTTGCGGTATTTTTATGCTCAGGCCGGCGGTTCATCCGTGTGAAACGGCAGTTCGTCATGCAGTTTGGCTGAGCGGTGGGTATACATGTCGTCGTGTAATCGATGCAACATGTCCGATGCTTTGCGTGTGAACAAGCACGGCACTAACGCGTGCACAAAACAGGCGCCTGCGGTGAGGAGTAAGCGTGCACCAAATCGAGACGCAGCAATGAAATGTTGCATGTAGGTCTCGTCAACTGCGGCAGGGTGCGCGAACAGGGCGTGGTAGAAAAACTTATACATGGCTGTGCACATAATAATTGTTAGTGTGAGAATAAACGTTGATTACGCTAAATTGTTCTCAAAAAATGTAAAAAATAGCTACTATGTTGCAATATTTTCCACAAAATTCGATTAAAAATGCAGAATTTAGATCAAAAGGATTTGCGCATACTCAGGGTGTTACAGCGCGACTGCACCAGCGCCGTTGCGGACTTAGCAGCGCAGATCGGTTTATCGATCAACGCTTGCTGGCGGCGGGTCAAGCGTCTACAGGATGAAGCTATAGATCGTCAGGTTGCGATTTTGCAGCCCGAGAAGTTTGGTTTCGGGTTGACCGCTTTCGTTTCGGTGCGCACTAATGAGCATAACGACCAATGGCTGCAGACGTTCTCAGAGGGCATCAGTAAGATTGATGAGGTTGTGGAATTTTATCGGCTCAGTGGCCAGTACGATTACCTGTTAAAAATCCTGGCAAAAGACGTGGCCGATTACGACTTGGTGTACAAGCGGATCATCAAAATAGCCCCGCTCAGTGACGTATCGTCCTCTTTCGCCATGGAGCGCATTAAATCAACGACGGCATTGCCGATATGAGATTTATGCCGGCTCGTCGTCGTAGGTAATGAATTGCGGTGGTGGGGTAAACTTGCCCCAGATCTCCATTTCCTCGCAGCTGTTTAGTTCAAGCTCCTTGCGTTGAAAACCGTCGATGTGAGGCGTTGGATCCTGCCCGTTGAGAAATGCTCCGCAGGCTTTCTTTATGGCGCTGGCGGATCGCAGCTCTGGCGGCTGATCTTTAGCATCCTCGCTGGATCTTTGGTTAAGCGTTTCGCTGATGAAATCGGCCTCGCGAAAAATTTCCAGAATCAGTGCTTTGGCGTCCATGCTTTTACTACCGCGAATAACTTTACGAGCAGTAAACGCATTTCGTGACCTCGTGGCAAGTCTCTTGACGCGCTAAAACGCGGTATTTTTTGCTCGATCTGCGCCTCGATCCGCAGAGCATAGACGTGCGGCCGCTGCTTCTACTAAGCCCACTATGACGCAGCAGTGTTGCTGGGCGAACGTTGGTTAATGCGTCGCGGGTTATAGCGCGACGTCGCCCTTCTGCAAGCGTTGGGCGATGGTCTTCTTCAAGATTTCGTTCGTGCCATCAGCGACATTGACCACACGCAGCGCCTGCCATGCCTCGGTGAGGCCGAGTTCGTTGGTAAAACCCATTGCGCCGTGTGTTTGAATCGCTCGATCTACTGCGGCAAGGCCCTTTTGTACCGAAAACGCCTTAGTCATTGAGAGCTCTTTGATCGCAGGTTCGCCTGCGTCGAGCAACATGGCGGCGTTAATCCCCATTAAATGGGCGGCGTGCAAGTCCATTGCAGAATCGGCAAGTGGGAACGTTACGCCTTGGTATTCAGATATCGGTTGTCCGAAGGCGCTGCGAATTTTGGAAAATTCAACGGCGGCTTCAAGCGCCCAGCGCCCATAGCCTACTGATCTCGCGGAGTTATAAATCCTGCCCAGGGATACCCCGTATAGGGCCGCATTGAAGCCCTTACCGATCTCTCCTACCACTTGCCAAGGTTCGACATAGACGTCGCTTAGCGCGATTTCCGCTTCGTCACCGCCGATATGCCCGAACAGTTTGATAATTCTCTGGATCAGGAAACCATCGCTGTCGGTGGGAATCATAAATGCGGTGATACCCTCATCCATTTTGGCAAACACAATGCAGTAGTCGGCGATGGGTGCGTTAGTCGTCCATATTTTCCTGCCAGAAATTCTCCATCCCTGTCCGTCCGCTATGGCTTTGGTCTGCAGCCGACTGGCGTCGGAACCGGCATCTGGCTCGGTTAGGCCGAAGCACATGGATTTCCTACCGGCGATCAGATCGGGTAGGTACTCTGTTTGGGCGCGCTCGCTGATCTGCTCCAACAATTTACTAGGGCCGAACGCCCAGTGCGCCAGGGCGTAGAGCATCAACCAGTTTTTCGGGCCGCATTGGTGAAACAGAGCCTCCCAGGCAACGTAGTAAGCAAGATGGCTCAGGCCCGCACCGCCCAAAGGCTGAGGCACGCACATGGAAAAAAAGCCTGCTGCTGCGGAGGCCGTTCGCACTTCGGTTATGAGTTCGACTAATTCATCAGAGAATCGGCCTTCGCTGTTGTACAGACGTGTCGGATCTTCGAACAGGTCAGCGCACTGAGCGTGCCGCGGCATCACCTCTTGCTCCGCAAACGCGACGATGCCGTCTCTGGCGACCCTTACCTCTTCTGGAAGCTCGATGGCGATAGCTGTCATCTTTCACTCCTTGTTATGCGTCGTTGCTTCCGATCACCCGAAGTAAGCGCCGTAATCCAGACGGCGTCTACCTTAAGAGATTTTTTTGCTCATAAAATATGTTGGTCAAAGTCCACAAGCGCTTATTGGGAAACACTATATGTTAGATCTGCGGGGCTGTTTTCGCTTACCGCGGTTCATTTGAGGCCTGTTTGCGTGTTACGTAATATCGTGCCTGCCCGGTGGCCGGTGAGTTCATCATTTTCCAGAATAATCTGGCCATTGACCAAAGTCTGACGGTAGCCAACCGCGCGCTGAATAAGTCGTGGAGCCTCCCCAGGGAAGTCGTAGACTCGTCTCGGTTGACGCTCCTCAACACGATCTATATCTAAAACATTTATGTCGGCTTTTTTACCCACCTCAAGCGCCCCTCGGTCTGACAGCCGTAGCACTCGATTTTGCTTCGACGTCAGCATGTGAATTGTCTCCTCTATGGAGTAGGTGCCTGTATCTCGGTACCAATGTGAGATGAAAAAGCTGGTCCAACCTGCATCCATTATCATGCTGACATGAGCGCCCGCGTCGCCAACTCCGGGGACAACCCAATCTGCGCCCATATATTCGGGCAAAACACTGAGGTCTTCGTTGACGAAACGAACATGAAAGAAACCTTCGCCTGCGGATTCCAGTTGCAGACGAATCCATGTTTCGACGGGGTGCTCGTTGTTGCTGGCGGCAAGGTGCGCGAGCGACTGATCTTGTTCCTGAGCGTAGTTAGGGCGCAGTTCGGTGCCCATCCAGAAGGTTTTGTAGCACGGTAACCCGAACTTAGACGATGACAATGTTTGTCCTATGTGTTCGGCTTCTGCCATTTCTTTTCCATCGCGTATTAGCTGTTCGCGAAAGGAGACATCGCGCAACAGCTCTAGGCGCTGCGGCACCGGTGTGCTCTGTAATTTACGCCAGCTTTCGCTCCTAGATCGCAAGCAAAATAAGATCGGAGTCGATAGACTGGAGAGAAAGCCAGCCGCCCGCGGTTGCGTTGTGCCAGTGATGTTCAGGCCTGCGCTGCGCATTTCGTCTATCGCTGGCTGGTAGGCGCTACGGCCATCAGCCCCAGGCATCCACGGCGCGCTAAATAGCATGTGCGTGCCCGCGGCCTCCAGCTGTTTCCTCATGATTCGCAGTTCTTCGTCCAAAGGATGGGACTCTACAACCGTCTGCATAAAGCCGCCGGCGGCGCCAACTTTAGCGGCAATCGCGACCAGTTCTGCTTCTGGAGCAAATGTCCCCGGAATGCACCGACCGTCGGGTAGACGGTGGGCTTTTAAACGGTTAACCGAAAAACCCACTGCACCCTCGACTACGGACCTGGCAGCAAGCGCTGCAATGTTGGCGATGTCCTCTTCAGTTGGATCGCCCTCTACTGCGCGTTCGCCCATCACGTGAAATCGTGTTGCCGCATGACCGACGAGCGCGGCGACATTAACGGCTGGGGCACTTTGTTCTATGGTGTCTAGGTATTCGCCGAACGAGCTCCAATCCCACGGCAGGCCGTCCAGAATTGCCTGTTTTGGAATGTCCTCGACGGATTCCATCATCTCCGCCAAGAGCTCTTTATCTTCTGGTCTTACAGGAGCAAACGAAACACCGCAGTTCCCCATCAGCATGGACGTAACCCCGTGCCAAGAGGCGGGTGTAAGTAGTGGATCCCAACCAATCTGTGCGTCCATGTGGGTGTGTAAATCTATGAAGCCCGGTGTGACCACCGCGCCCTCTGCGTCGATCTCTCTGTGACCCTTGGCAGCAACGCGAGTGCCGAGTGAAGTAATCGTGTCGCCGTCTATGGCGATATCGCCAATGCTCGCTGGGTTCAGCAAGCCGTCCACCAAAAGCCCATTACGAATAACAATATCGTGTGACATTTTTTTGCTCCCCTTTCCCTACTTATCGTAGCATCGAGGAGCAATAGTATGCGAGGAAGAGATGAAAGCGGCGGTTTATTATCAGACAGGCGGGCCGGAGGTGTTGCGTTATGAGGACCTCCCGGATCCCAGTTGTGGTTCTCGAGAGGTCAAAGTAGACGTTAAAGCCATCGCCGTGGAAGGCGGCGATGTACTTAATCGTGCGCACGGTGAAAAGCCCGGAGATGCATTTGTAGTGGGCTATACCGCCGCTGGAGTGGTTGTTGAAATCGATGCCGAGATCGACGGCATAAAGTTGGGCGATAGAGTGACGACCGTGAGTTTCGCCGGGTCTCATGCAGAACAGCGAGTGGCCCCGGGTTTCGGATGCTGGGCGCTGCCCGACAGCGTTTCGTTCGAGCAGGGTGCTTGTTTTCCGGTGACTTTTGGCACCGCTCAAGACGCGTTATTTGAATTTGGTCGATTGCGCCAGGGTGAAACCGTATTGATTCAGGGTGGCGCTGGCGGCGTCGGCGTGGCCGGTATCCAGTTAGCAAAAATCGCGGGTGCAACGGTCATCGCTACCGCCTCCTCGGATGCCAGATTGGATGCGTTGACGGAGTTCGGGCTCGACCACGGCATAAACTATCGCGAGAAAAACTTAACTCAGGAGGTCATGAAATTAACGTCGGGTCGGGGTGTCGATGTGGTCATAGATCCAGTCGGTGGTGAAGTGTTGGAACAGAGTATTGCTTCCGCAGGCCGACGTGGGCGGATCGTCAGCGTCGGCACTGCTGGCCGAGACTTTAGCAAGGTTAATGTCAGCGGTTTGGCGCCTGGTAACAAGAGCCTCACAGGCGTCTTTCTTGGAGCAGAAATGGCCAGTGCGCGCACCTACGATATGGTTGCGAATTTAATTCGTAGGGCTGGCATGGGAGAGTTACGTATGCCCATCGATCGGCAATACGCGCTTGCAGACGCGGCCCAAGCACATGCTTATATCGAGTCTAGGCAAGCCGTAGGCCGAGTAATTTTGGTGCCCTGAGAATTCCAAATGGACCTTATGGAGGAGTAGGAGTAAATGAGCCTTGCAGATTTTTCGCTAAACGGGAAAAAGGCGATCGTCGTGGGCGGCCGCCGAAATATGGGTAAGGGCTTTGCGTTGGGTTTGGCGGAGGCGGGTGCGGATGTCATCGTCACCGATGTGAATAACCACGATGGACAGCTTCAGGCGGTGGCCGATGAGATCACAGCCATGGGCAGGCAGTCGCTTGCAATAAAAACCGATATTTCTCAGAAGTCGGAAGTCGACGCGTTGGTTGCTCAAGCAAAAGAGGCGTTTGGTGGCATTGATATTCTCATGAATGTTGCGGTGCGCTACCACCGTAAATCACTGCTTGAGCTCGATGATACCGATTGGGACGAACTGACCAACGTTAACCTAAAGGGGTATTGGTTGATGCATCAGGCGGTGGCGCCGTTTATGCAGGCACAGGGCAGCGGCAGCATAATTAATTTAACGTCGCGAGGCGGCTTAAAGGCTCATGCTGACAAAGGTATGGGCAATTATGCGATCGTCAAAGCTGGGGTCGCTATGATGACGCGGCAATACAGCCGCTATCTCGGCCCTTACAACGTGCGCGTAAACGCAATTGCGCCCTCCTTGGTTGAGTGGGAGCAGCACCCTGCCGGTGATTTTTACAGAGAAAACCCCGACCGTGTACCGCCGCAAGCAAAAGCTCCGCCGCCGGAACCCAGCGTGCAGGAAAAATTTGAGGCGTGGTCGACCGGCCCTGAAAGTCTACCGTTGGGACGAGTCGCGACATTCGAAGAAATGGCGAATGCCGCTGTGTTTTTGGCCTCCGACGCTTCGAGTTATGTGACCGGCTCGATTTTATGCGTAGACGGCGGGTACATGGCCTGACGAGTCGATAACGTTACTCACATCGAGCGGGTTGAGACTCGCAAATTTAGGCGCTTGTTTTTGTAATTAGGGGTGTTCGGATGGGGGAAGATTGGGAGGTGAATCACGTCGGTATGACCGTGAGCAACCGCAACGCGGTGCTGCGTCACTATCAGGCGCTAGGCGTTGGAGTCAGTGTTGGTCCACAACCTTTATTACCATATGAAGCGGGTGAAGGATCGCTCATGTATTACCGAACCCTGGAGGGCGATCCAGTTACCAACACCTACACCACGGGCGGCGCACACACATTTAACGATGGAGAGAGCCAGATCGGTGACTGCCAGTTGGAGTGTTATCCCATGAAGCCAGGCCCCGGCATGTTTCTGAGTGAGTATCTACAAAAAAAAGGCCCGGGTATAAATCACATCTGTTTTAACTCGCCGACGGTTGAGGAGGATACAGAGCGCTTTTTGAGTAAGGGCTGCGCCTTAATGTTCAATGCCTTGGTGAATGATAAAACAGTTGAAAATTACCTTGATACACGAGCGTTTGGCGACGTAATGATCTCGTTGAGACCACCGCCAACAGAGTGGGAGCGCGCGTGGAAAGCAAATAACCTTGCTCATCCACTGGTGAATGACTGGACGTTTAGGGGAGTGGGGATTGCGGTTGCAGATCTAGAGCAAACGCTTCGCTATTACGAATCTATCGGGTTCGACCAGCATACGGAAGTCGCTCGTGATCCGCGCACAGCGGCAGAGTTCGCAGCGGTGTCGGTCGGCCCTTTGCGCTTCGAATTCTTTTCCGCGTTGGACCAGGACAGCATTTACGCGGAGTCCTTTGCGTTGCGTGGCGATGGCGTAAATGACATTGCATTTGAAGTCGCGGATCTTGTGGCCGAAACGGCGAAACTGGAAGCAAGGGGTGTGGAGCTACTACGCACGAGTGAAGACGGCCGCAGCGTGTATTTTGACACGCGTGCCGAGGGCAATATTATGGTGCGGCTGGTACAGCGATAGGGTAGTCGGAACCGGTACGCGGCCTTTCAGGGCCAAGCATTAAATGGCGTTGATAGTCGATCGGCACTGGTGAGGACGTTAGCGCAGTGCGCGCCGAAAAGAGTCGGGCGTTTTTTCGCGCTGCATCGGTCTGGCGTTGCGCATCGAATTGGCGAGGGAGGAGCTAATGCGGTTATTGGATGCAAACGAATGGGCGGCGAAGTGTCGAACAGACGGTGAGTTTATGCTCGCCTCGCGGGCGTGGAGTGGGGGTCTGGAACTCGAAATTGGGGCACAACATCTAACCCTTTTTCTTGACGATGGGCGGCCATGTGAAGGCCGTCCGGATGGCAGCGATATGATACGTCTCTTCGGTTCTGAGGCGGTTTGGCAAAAGCTGCTTGCCGCGGTTCCAGAGCGTTTCAACAATGACGTGATGGCTAACCTATTGCAGTATCAAGGTCTTGCGCGCGAGGCCGATCCGATCAGATTCGCCCAGTATTATCCGGCCGTGGCACGAGCCATTGAGTTGTTGCGGCCCAGTCCAGAGCCCAATGGTCGGTCTGGTCGTGCGACCAAGCGAAATGGTGCCGTCGATGCGCCCGTTGGGCGATACATTAATTTAGAGCTTGGAGGCGCGAACTACCGCGTCTATTTTGAAGAAGCGGGGCAGGGTATTCCCATGCTGATGCAGCATACCGCTGGCTGCCATAGCTCACAGTGGCGGCATTTGTTCGAGATGCCGGAAATCACCGATCAATTCCGCTTGATCGCATACGACTTACCCTTCCATGGCAAGTCATTGCCTCCTGAGGATGTTAACTGGTGGGAGCAATCTTATAAACTGAGCGGCGATTTCTTGCGCTCTGTGCCGCTGCAGATTGCCCAAGTTTTGGAGCTGGATCGGCCCGTGTTTATGGGCTGCTCAGTCGGTGGTTTGCTGGCGCTTGACCTTGCTGCTCGACATTCGGATCAATTCAGGTCGGTTATTTCCATCGAAGGAGCGCTGGAGATTCCAGGTTCTTGGAGTGAGAGCAGTGAACTTTGGCACCCTCAGGTCAGCAATGAATACAAGGCGCGATTTATGGACGCGCTTATGTCGCCATTGTCGCCAAAACATTATCGAAAAGAGACGAGTTTTGTCTATTCGGCGGCATGGCCTCCGGTTTTTCAGGGCGATTTGTACTATTACCTCAATGAATATGACCTAACTGAGTCGGCTTCGCATATCGATACGGATAGAACAGCCGTGCATATACTTTCTGGCGAATATGATTGCAGTGCGACCACAGAAATGGGTTATGAGGCACATCAAAATATTGCTGGATCCACGTGGGTGGAAATGCAAGGCGTAGGCCACTTCCCGATGAGCGAAAATCCGGCCGAATTTAAAAAATATCTTTTACCGATATTAGAGCGTATTGCAGCCGAGCAATAACGGGTAGCGGTTTGCGTCTGTTGCGTCGGCCAGGGTGAGGTAGGGGCAACTCATATTGGTGCCTTGGATTCATACACATCTTAATCGACGGTAGATTCCGATGCCTGAGCCCTAGCATCGCGCAGGGCTTTTTGCACCGCGGAGAAATTGTCCCGAGTGAGCGTGTATTTGCTGATTAAGTAGGCAGGAATGAGCAGCAGCGAATTAACGACAACCGCGTCCGTAATCGCGAGGCGAAAAAGCACGTCTTCGCTGATTTCAGTTTGTCCTTGACCAGCTGGAAAACCGATGAAAAATTCCAACAAAAAGCCTCCGACGATAACGCCGAGGCTACCGACCGCTTTGGTGGAAAAAGCCACGCCTGCGGCGAATACGCCTTCTTGCCGCATACCAGTTGTTAGCTCATAGTCGTCGACTAAATCAGCGATCATTGAGATAAACATGATTGCAGCGAGCGCAAAAAAGAATGCGTTCATGGTCGCAATGGCAGTGATTAGCGGTAGGAACAGCGGGCTTGCATATTCAGGAAATACGCCGCTCAGTCTAGCGATTACGCCGACCATACTCATGATCATCAAGCCGATCAGCGCGATGCCCAATGCGTGATGTTTCTCGAAACGCGCCTGAAAATTCATCACCAGCAGCACAGCGATACATGGCCCCAACCAAGAAAATGCGGCGATCACCCCCATATCTTCCCCGCTCAGGCTCCAGAAGTACGTATTCACGTAGATGTCGAAAAAGCCCAAAACGCCGAGGATGCCGAAGTTGATCAAACTTCCGCTCAGCAGCAGTAAGAAGTTTTTGTTTTTCAACGTCGAGCCAATAGATCTAAGCATTACAACGAGCCCGAAAGGTTGGTCGTTTTGTGACTGGTAGAAGTATTGGATTTGGTCGCGAGTGAAATGTGTCGTAATGAGACACCACGAGGTGATGAGAACGCCGAGCAGCGGAGCGAAGAAACGGTAGTTGTCTGGGTCGAGGTGGCCTTGCGGAAACGTCTCCGAGGCGCTGAATATGAAGGTGAAGATCAAAAAACCATAGAGCGCTCCTAATCCGTGAGCAACGATCTGACGCCAACCAACAATCTCGGATCTCTCCGCGTAGCTGTCTGTCAACTCAGCGGTCATGGCGCTCCACGGCACGCTGAAAAAAGTAAAGGTGAGCCGTGCCAGAATAAGAAAAACGAACAGCCAGACGGTTATTGCGGGTTCGCTAAGCCCGTCAGGAGGCGCGAACAGCAGTGCCATGAAAATACCCAGAGGCGCGGCAGCGGCGTACATTAAAGGGTGCCGGCGCCCTAATCTGGTTTGCAGATTGTCGGAATAAGAGCCGACGAGTGGGTCGGACACAGCGTCGATGAATAAAGCGACCCCCATGCCTATAGCGATGGTGCTTGCCGAGACCCCGAGGATTTGATTGTAATAAAGGGCCAGCAGCGTGCCGATGGCACTGTTCATATGGCTGCCAGGCATCTCTCCAAGACCGTAAATGATCTTCGTTTTCAAAGAGACCTTATCGCCTCTCTCTTGCGCCCGGCGGAAAACTGTCACCGCCATAGACTTTGCTCCCCTTGAGTATGCTGTGCCTTACTCTAAATACGCTTGCAGCGGTGTCAGTCCGAGACCCTGTCGGTGAGTATTGTGATAATGCTGTAGTGCGGGTTCGTTTTTACCGAAAATATAATGCTCTTGGGCGCCCGAAGCCGCGGCGGCTTGCACCGTCTCGGCGGCGGCATAGTCCTCGTCCACGACCACTCTGTTGAAGCCCTCAAAACGACTTTCCTTTGGGTGTTCGCTGCCCTGCAGTTGAATTTGTTCTTTGTGTTCCGGTCGCAGGTAGTGGCTGTGGTACGTTTTCGATTTCGCTGGGTTATCGGCGTCTGGATACATTTTCAGAACATCTACACCTGCGTTATCCACCAATAGAATGCAGTTTGGATAAAGGAAATAGACATTCAGAGTAACTTCGCGATAGGGCCAGTATTCGATTGGCACCTTGTTTTCATGTATATAGCGAAACGCTTCTTTGCCGGCGAATACCATCCTGCCGTTTCTTTCAAACGTGTCCCATGTTTGCAGGTTGCCCACGATGTCGTTTGCCAACGACGCGCTATGCAGCACGTCGAAGTGGTAGTTCTCGCCAAACGTGTCGATGGCTAACTTCCAATTGATGTTGGCGTCTATGACCTGCTCTTCGGAGAACGGGTGCTCCTGCTCCAGCCAATTACGAAAATCCTCAGAAAGTCCGCCGAGTACGTCTGCTTCGGTAAACATGGGTCCGGTAGAGGGCCGAACCCAAAGCATGCCGTGGGCCTCGAGCGCTGGTAACTCGGTGAGGCCGAAGTCGTCTTTCTCAACGCAACCGAAACTGGATTCTCTGTTGATCGCTATGAGTTCTCCAGTGTTGCTGAAGTTCCAAGCGTGAAAAGGGCAGGTAAATCGTCGCTTTCTGCCACGCCCCGGTGCTGCGATTTGTGCACCTCGGTGCCTGCATACGTTCAGGAATGCGCGAAATCTCCCGTGGGCGTCCCGAGTCATCAACAGCGGTTGTCCCGTTTCGTTAGTGGCGACGTAGGTGTCGGTATCGGGTAAATCGGTACTCAGACCCATTAACAGAGGGGTTTCTCGGAAAAAAGTTCGTTTTTCCTGCTCAAGCCGCTCGGTACATGTGAACTCCGTTACCGGCGCTTTGACAGCTGCGCTGGCAGAGGCGCTTGTCTTGTTGATAAAGCCTTCGGAAAGCTGCGCAAGAATTTTCTGCTGTGTTGGTTTGTCCATTTGAAATATCCAATGGTCGACTATTCATAGCGTTGGGCCTAAAACTACCTGAAAACCATCGCGGATAGCTAAAAATTTCACAAGGAACGTATGGGCTCGGCGTGCGTCGAAGCTTTAGAGCCTGGCTGCGTTTGGCGGCGCGCTGCTGGCGCGGGAAAAGTTGCAAATCGCGATGCTACAATCTTAGCGAAACTTTTCACCAATTAGAGACAGGATAAGGCCACGAATAAGGCCAGATACGGAGGTCATTATGCAGCCACCCATCATTTATGGATTGCCGTTCTCGCAGCCAGTGCGCGCTGTGCTGTGGTTGCTTTTAAACAAGCAGCAACCGTTTGAATTTAGGATGATAAACCCTGGCCACCCCGGCAAAAACGGCAGCCGACATGCCGATTATCTGGAAAAGAACCCTGCGGGCACAATTCCCTGTCTCGAAGAGAGTGAAACCGGCTTCTCGCTTGGAGAGGCGCACGCGATCATGACGTACTTGTGTAAAATACGAGGATGGCATGACCTTTATCCAGCGAACCCTCAAGATCAAGCGCGGGTCGATGCGTATTTGCATTTTCATCATCGCAACGTTCGCGAAGCATCGATGATGGTTGCTGCGCGAGTGCGCAAGGATTTAGTTTTCTCAGAGGAGATGCAGGCCAATTCCCAGCGTTTATTTCGGCAAGCAGCCGAAATGTTGGATTCGCACTACCTCAGTTCGTCAGCTTTTTTGGTCGGCGACAGCCTGTCTATTGCGGATTTTGCAGCGTGCGTGGAGGTGGGGCAGTTGAGCGCCGACTATACAAATATCCTCGATCTTTCCGAGTTTCCACGATTGTCTTCTTGGCTAGAGCGAATGAAGAGCGTTAGAGGTTACGATGAAGTTCATTTCCCGCTAAAACAAATTGGCGATATCCGTGATGAACCGCCGAGCATAGATAACCTCCGCTCGGCGAATGTAGAGGGATTGAAAATTTTAACCAACGCGGTGGCACAGTTTTCCCACAACATCCAATAACTTCTGTGGCCGACAGTCCGCTCGCTTAAGCAGGGTCAGCGCCACTCGCTACTGAGGTCGCAAGACCTGCGCCTGCAATCGTTTTAGGGCACTATCAGCGGTCTCAATTTTTGGACTCAATAACATGAACACAAATCGCCAATGGCTGTTAGCGCAGCGTCCCCAAGGCATGGTGGGTCGTGAAAATTTTGACTACACCGAACAGCCCATTCCAGAGGTGAATGACGGCGAGGTGTTGGTGAGGAACTTGTACCTGTCATTTGACCCGACTCAGCGCGGCTGGATGGAAGATCGCGAGAGCTATTTGCCGCCGGTTGCGCTTGGAGAGCCTATGCGCGCAGGCTCGATCGGTCAGGTGACTGAATCGCGCCATCCGGACTTTACGGCGGGAGACCTCGTGCAGACCACCGGCGGCTGGCAAGACTTCGTGGTCACAGCGCCCGGTCAGGGTCCAATGGGACTTTCCAAAGTGCCTGCTGGGGTCTCGCCGGAAATGATGTTGTCGGTTTTAGGCATCACTGGTCTTACGGCGTACTTTGGTTTGTTGGATTTAGGACGTCCAAAGGCGGGCGAGACCGTGCTGGTATCCGGTGCGGCGGGTGCCACAGGTTCGGTGGCAGGGCAGATTGCGCGAATCAAGGGGTGCCGGGTTGTTGGCATTGCGGGCGGGCCAGAGAAGTGTGCGTGGTTGAAGGATGAGGCCGGCTTTCACGAGGTTATTGATTACAAGAACGAAGACGTGAACGCGCGTATCGCTGCCACCTGCCCGAATAGGCTCGACGTCTATTTCGACAACGTCGGTGGCGAGATTTTAGAAGCTGCATTGAACCACCTTAACCTAAAAGCTCGAATCGTCATGTGCGGAGGTATCTCTGGCTACAACGCGACTCAGCCGGTCCCGGGTCCAGCGAATCTAATGAATCTGGTGACCATGCGCGCGCGTATGGAGGGCTTTATTATTTTGGACTATATGGCTCGCGCGCCAGAGGCGATAAAGGAACTGCTGGGCTGGATCGCTGATGGTGATATGAAATTTCAGGTCGACGTGCAAGAAGGCTTCGACAACATTCCAGACACGTTGCAACGGCTATTTACCGGCAAGAATTTGGGCAAACAGTTGTTGAAGATTGCGGATCCGGTTTAGCGATCTTTTGCGGTGAGTACCTAATAGTTGGGAGACGGTTCGATGGTCGCGCGGAAGTATGTTTGGCTCACGATCACCGTTGGATTGTTGTTCGCCTGCGCAGAGCCGCAGATGCCGAAGGCGTACAACGACTCGAGCAAATACACAGTCGCCAAAAATGTGCTCTGGGCGTCGCCAGACGGTTTCGACCTGACCATGGATATCTACACGCCGACCTCAGGTCAGGCAAGTTATCCGGTGTTAATGATATTTCACGGTGGCGGCTGGCTCATAAATGACAAGTCGATCATGGATCAAATGGCTCAGTACATTGCCACCAACGGCAGTTATGTGGTGTGCAATGTGAATTACCGTCTGCTGGGTGATCAAGACAATACCGTAACGTTGGATCAGATTGTCAGTGATGTGTTTGGCGCAGTGTTGTGGGCGAAAGAAAATATCGGTGGGTATCAGGGCAATCGGGAGCGTTTTGCTGTGACCGGCGACAGTGCGGGCGCGCATTTGAGCGCCGCAGTGGTCAACCTGGGTCACCGCCTTAGCTCCGGCGGCTATTCACCGGAAAATCTGTCCTTTAAACCGTCATACTTGCCTGCGGGTAGGAGCGCTGAACAGATCGCGCAGAGTTCGGGCTTGGAAGTTCAGGCGGCAATACTCAGTTATGGCGCGTTCGATTTATACGATCGTGGTACTGGCAGCTTTGAGACTTGGAAGAATCCATTCTGGTATCTGGGAGGTGCATTGCCGCGCGGCATCTTTGGTGACGCCTATACAGTGCAAAGCCACCCAGCTTTATACAAGGGCGTATCGCCGATCCATAATATCCCGATAAGCACGGCGCGGGCGCTGCCACCGCAACTGCTTACGGTAGGTAGCGAAGATCCGCTGACTACACCGCAAATGGTTCGGGATTACTTGCAGAAACTGCTCGCGGCCGGGCACAGCGCGACGTATTGGGAGCATCGGGGTAGAAGCCATGCGTTCCTCGACAGCGGCAGTAATTTTGCTGCAGACGCGCCGCCAGCCTTGAATGAGATGTTGACGTTTTTGAATGGCGTTTTTTATCCCCAAGGCGACTAGCGCGAGCGGGTCGAATTTCCAAACTGCTTAGTCGCTCATGCCGTAGCTTTGCCGCCAGTACTTGGCAGTTCGTGCCTCTGGATTCACCACCACGCCGTCGGCGAGTACATCGATAGGATCGCGACCGTCTACGCCAAGCCCGAAGGTGTGATAGCCCACAAGACGCTGGAGTTTTTGTGGCATTGTGCGCACCACATCAGCGGGAACGGACAAAAGTTGTATCTCTTGAGGCCGCAGGTAGCTGACCTGGTGACTGATGAATAGCCCCATCCGTTCCTGATCTTCGGTGATGTTTGCACCTCCCGCATGCCAAACCCCGCCTTCCCATAGCACAACGCTACCCGACTGCATTTCGATTTGAATGGATTCAACGCTTTGATCCACCGGTTTAGTCCATGTGTGGCTGAAAGGAACGAGGTGGGTGGCGCCGTTGTCTCGAGTGAAATCATCAAAAGCGAACAGCGCATTACACAAAAAAGGTGGATGAGGTCTTGGGATTGGCCACAAGCCGTCGTCTTGGTGCAGAAATTGTTTCGTTTCACCCGGCAGGGTATTAAACAACGTGGTTACGTTGATTTGGTTGTAGCGACCGATGACCCCATCAACGATAGCGCGTAGGCGTGGATCGAGAAAAACGCTGTCGGCGGCGCGTGTTTTTGCAAGCAGGTTGTGCGCCCTCCACGTGCGGCCGGTCTTAGTACCGATCGCGCGCATTTCCGTAATAGGAACATCGTTATTGAACGCAGCACGAATTTTCGCAATCGTGTCTTCGCGCAGAAAGTTTTCCACCACTGCATAACCTTGCTCGCGAATCGTACCGACTACCGCACCGATATCCAGATCGTCAATAACGAGGCCTGTTTGCTCGAGCGGCGCGTAAGGATTTTGCATGACCTCAACCCCTCCTTGGTTGTCCAGTCGTTAAGCTTACTTGTGATTTTAAGTTTGCGGTAAGCCTACTTTTGCAGTCGAACGTTATGGAATGCTTCGCTCAGATGTCATGCATTGGATCTGGTGGCCTTGGGTGAAAGCGCCGATTTTCCGGCGCGCTAAGTTAACCTGCGCAGCGGCAATTTCTGCCGCGGCGCCCAGCGCGGCCTATTGGGCGTATCAAGGCTGGAACCGTACACACCTCGACAGTGCCAGTCATTTGACTACAAATGCACCGCAGCTATGGATGTTAACGACGCTTCGAGCTCGCGTTGCTGTGTCGGCCCGCTTATCCTATTGATCCGTGCTGCTTGGTGGCAGAATAAAAAAGGTTGGGAACGTCTAAAAAGTCAGAGCGCCTAGTTCTTCTCGAACGCTCTCTGCGCGGCGGTTGCCGACGCCTGGCTTCGTTTTCCTTAGTTAGCAAGGGCCAGTGCTTAGATTATTTGCGGTTAGAAAAAAGCTAAGACAAACAGTTAACTTGCACTAACGCAACTCCATCGGTCTCGCTTATTCGTGGGCCGCACCAGAATAAACAATTGTAGCCGCGAGTCGATGCCCACTCTGTCTAATGGGTGTTGTTTGGCTTGCTAAGCAGGAGCTGTTTAATCATTATGTTTTTGACAACAGGGGTATTGTAAATTAATGAAAGATTTCTTAATTAAAGCCCTAATCATCGGCGCCGTAGTCTTTGTTATGGCCGCGTTCTTTAGCGGTATTGATAGCGGCGGCAGATGGCCATAGACACTCCCGCTCGGTGTGTTCGGGTGTAGCTGAGCCCCAAGATTGCTTGGTCTATGCGTGTATCTGAGAGCAATGTGTTCAGAATAAATGTAAAGCTGTCGACGGCAGATACAGGGCGACACAGTGCTGTTGTCTAAAAGCGGGGGTGAATCCGAATTTCGAAGATAGGTCGCTGCGTAGCGGGGGTGAGAGCGAAAATGGTACCCGGGGTCGGACTCGAACCGACACAGTGTTTCCACCGGGGGATTTTGAATCCCCTGCGTCTACCAATTTCGCCACCCGGGCAGGGCTTGCTGTCGTGAAGGCGAGCATTCTGCCCAAGGCGTTCAGCAGTTACAATAGCCCAACTCTTGCCGTTGGTCAGTAAAGCCAATGTTATTGTCAGAATTTGATTACCAATTGCCCGAGCGGTTAATCGCTCAGCAGCCATCGCCCAGCCGTGACGAATCGCGTTTGCTCCATGTCGGTTCAGACGGCTTAGAGCATTTGATGTTTTCACAGTTGCAGCGCTTGCTTCGACCCGGTGATTTGCTGGTGCTGAATAACACCAAGGTCGTGAAGGCGCGGCTGCGCGGCGCCAAAGAAACCGGTGGCGCAGCCGAGGTGCTGTTAGAGCGGGTGCTTGAGGACGCGGGCGACGCAAGCAATAGAGCCCTATGTCAGGTTCGAGTCAGCAAGCCTCTACAGGTTGGACGACGACTTCTGTTTGGTGATCAATCGGTGTTGTGTTTGGGGCGCGAGGGCGAATTTTACCTATTGCAATTTCCGCGGCCGGTGTTTGAGTTTCTAGATGCCTATGGCGAAGTACCTTTGCCACCGTATATCGAGCGGGGGGCGAATGCGTTTGACGGTGGCCACGACGAGCAGCGTTATCAGACGATTTTTGCGACAATTCCCGGCGCGGTTGCGGCGCCTACTGCGGGTTTGCACTTTAGTCAGGCGTTGTTGGCAGACCTGCAGTCTGCTGGGATAAGGACTTGCCAGCTCACTCTGCATGTTGGTGCCGGGACCTTTCAGCCGGTGCGGGTGGAAGATCTGTCACAACACCAAATGCATCTGGAGCATTATCATGTGCCCGAGAGTGTCGTGGCTGACATCCTGCGCACCCAAGCCAGTGGCGGTCGTGTGGTCGCTGTAGGCACGACGGTTGTGCGAGCGCTTGAAAGTGCTGCGTTGGCCTCAGGGCGGGTACAAGCTGGTTGGGCGGCTTCGCGACTGTTTATTACGCCCGGCTTTAAATTTAACGTGGTGCAGGCATTAATCACCAATTTCCATCTGCCGCGTTCAACCTTGTTGATGTTAGTGAGCGCTTTTGCCGGCATTGAGCGCATGCGCGAGGCGTACGCGGCTGCCATTGAGAAAGAGTATCGATTTTTCAGTTTCGGTGACGCGATGTTGTTGCATCGTGACAGTGAGCAATAAGTGGCGAATGGCGGCAATGATCCGAGGACAAATGTGTTTGATCTGCTAAAGACTGATGGCTCTGCGCGACGTGGTCGCTTGCGATTGCCTCATGGCACGGTTGAAACACCGGTGTTTCAACCGTGTGGTACCTACGGTTCGGTAAAAGGCATGACGCCCTTTGATCTGCATGCCACGGGTACACAGATGTTGCTAGGCAATACGTTTCACCTGATGTTGCGGCCCGGTGATCGGCAGATTCGTGACTTAGGAGGGTTGCATGAGTTCATGGGTTGGACTGGGCCCATCCTCACCGACAGCGGCGGCTTTCAGGTATTTAGCTTGGGCGATTTGCGCAAGTTGGACGAGGAAGGTGTTGTTTTTCGTTCGCCCGTGAACGGCGATAAGGTCGAGTTGACCCCAGAATCCTCCATAACGGTGCAGGCGAATTTAGGATCCGATGTGGTTATGGTGCTTGATGAGTGCACAGCACATCCAGCCACGCATAAGCAGGCTGATGCATCGATGCAATTGTCTTTGCGTTGGGCGCGGCGTTGTCGCGCGGCGTTTAATGCGGGGCGTGAGGAAAGCGTAAATCCCGATGCAAAGTTATTTGGCATTGTTCAGGGCGGTATGTATGACGATTTACGCAGAGTCAGCCTGCAAGGTTTGCAAGACATCGGTTTTGACGGCTATGCCATCGGTGGTTTATCGGTTGGTGAGAGCAAGGAAGATATGCAACGGGTAATGGAGACGCTGTTACCGCATATGCCTGAGCAGAGGCCTCGCTACCTTATGGGTGTGGGTACCCCTCAGGATTTAGTACGC
>Ga0160422_10000730_pt1 | contig 20140 bp, 19 predicted proteins | sample Fk160mmetaG_FD_108192 | JGI IMG/M metagenome (GOLD analysis project Ga0160422, IMG submission 108192) | Marine microbial communities from the Central Pacific Ocean - Fk160115 60m metaG | ecosystem: Environmental > Aquatic > Marine > Oceanic > Photic zone | place: The Central Pacific Ocean... | reverse complement strand
TACCGATGCGTTATTTGATTTTCATCAGTTGGTTGACCACGATTACAGTAAATCGGGAGCGCATCTTCGCTACGACACCATTGGAAGTGGTGGTAATAATAATTTTGGCAATGCAAATCTTAATACTGAACACAATACCGAGGCCGTCATCGACGGTACCTATGCCTATGGTGGCGATGTTCTAGATCACAACACACACGTCAGCTCATTGAGGCATACAATCGGTGGGGTCGGTTCTGCTTATGACCTAGTACCTGAAGGTCAATCCTTATGGCAACAAATTTTCTATCCTGCGGGGCGTGGACCAGGGTTATTTGTGCAAATGAATTGGAGTTGTGGACACATGGGAGTTAGCAAATGTGGTGAATCTGGCACTTATAATAATGTAGGCTTTACGGCAGGCAGAACAAACGAACGACAACAAAGTTTCTTTTCCGTGCTGATTGCAGAGGTTGGCGATAAGACCTTTTTCCCTGCAGACTATTTTGATATGGCAACTGGCTTGGTAATGCAAGGTGAACATTATTGGAGTTACAGTAGACGTTCAAGCAGAAACACAACTACCGATGGCGCGTATGCAACGACCGACTTCGATGCTCCTCCACAGCTGACTTTTGGAGTTAATCCAATCAATTGTATTTCCGGACAAAACAATGGGTGTTTTTTTGGTGACAATGAAGGGTATGCATCAACCACTATAGGGGTCCCATCAACTGCAATAGTTTCCACCAGTGATCCTTGTGTGGGTATTTATACTGGAGGTTGTAGAGAGGGAGCTAATATGAAACTGGGTGTATTACATTCCATGGAGGCAACCACCAATCAAGCCGATCCCTACTACAAAACTGGAACTTTCTATCAAGGGATTGTCCAACAGCAACAACGCTTGGGCGATACTTTTGTGGATGCCATTAACTTAAGCGGAGATGACAGTTGGCGATCGGGACAGACTACTCCTGAAACTTTTTGGTCGGGGAGAATGTCTGGATTATTTATTACCGATGACGATGATACCTATCGACAACCAATGTATTGGAAAGCTAAAGCACGCGTGAACTTCGATGATGTTAACGACAGAGTATTGGTAGAGATGCTTGAACCTCAGGCACATAAACTGGAGCATTTTAATAATCATTCTGATAACGATTGGTATCATGGCGAGGTCAGTCATCAACCGGATAGTGATTACTCACACTTAAGTCCTCTCTCTGCAAATCCCAATCTAAGTACTACGGAGGCTTTATTCTTTGGAGACGCTGATAAAACTTCTAAACCTTGTTATCACACCGGTTGTCCTGGGTATAGTTATGATCCATGGACAAAATCGGCTTACCTAAATAAACAGGTTTTTGGTGCAATGTTAAAAAATCAAAGCAAATCGATTAATTCTAATGGATCTGGATTTCAAACTGTCGGAGACAATGCGGGAGCGATTGTTACCTGGGAGGCAATCGACAACAAGGATCGCGACTTTATGATGGACGACACTACCGAACCAACTTTGGAATACATGACTTGGGGAGTTTGGGGAATGGCTATGTCTGATAGTAGGGCTGGTGCAGCTGATGCTCAACCCGCCGCTGTTCACATGGGGACTTGGTATGCTGGGGATCTCCTAGATCCTTCTGACTGGCCGGTGAATAGAACTGCAACTTTGGCTGGTATGGCAATGTTTGATGTTTTCGCTCGACTTACAACAAACTCAGCGATTGGACAGATACACAAAAATTATCACTGGACAGAAGGTACTGGCGTAACTGGAACAGTTAACTTTGCAGCAGACGGTAAGTACACCGTTAGTATTACTGCCGAAAATCTTGGTAAATCAACAGGTTGTGCAGATGCCGCTTGTGAGCATGGATTAAACCATATTGGCACGAATGGTCCCATCGGAACTGTAACTTGGAATAGCACTGTCACTAATGCTGGTGTTTCTTCGTTTACAGGTACTCACTCTAATCTTACACATTCTGGTTTTGTGGGTCATTCTCACACTAAACGTGAAATGCAAGGACACTTATTTGGCACAGCCAATGATATCGAGGTTGGCGCCAATCTACGATTCTCAAGAGAAACCAATCGACAAATGATCATGATGACCGGAACGGCAATTTTATCAGAACAATAAAGAGGGAATTTATGTAAAAATTTTAAAGGAGCGTAATATTTTAAATAACGTTTGCCGTTGTCTTTTTGGTACTTAGGCGACAATTTCGTTAATCCATTTAAAGGATTACGCTCCCTGAACCCGGTCTTGTGCCGGGTTCAGTTTTTTTCAAATTGATAGGTATAATGGACGACTTTTTATGATGAAACAGTTTATAGATTTCTTTATGGCAATTCGCGACAGCCGCTTTTTTACCGGCTTGGTCATCACGGTGATTGTCGCTTCAGCCATTTATGCCGGAGCCAGTTCTTATAACATTCCGTCGCAGTATGCGATTTTGATCGATTACTTCGATTATGCAATTACGATTTTCTTTTTGGTAGAGATATTGATTCGTATGTTTGCTGAGGTTAATCATCCCATCCGATTTTTTAAAAACGGTTGGAACGTTTTTGATTTTGTGATCGTTGCGGTCAGTCTTATTCCAGTTGACGGAGCATCGAGTGCTTTTGTTGCGCGTTTGTTAAGGATTGTCAGAGTGTTGAGAATCATCACAGTCATTCCTGCTTTTCGTCACATCGTAGAATCTTTATTCAGGTCTTTGCCAAGAGTGGCTTTCATCGCTTTGCTGATGTTTATTGTGATTTACATTTGGGCTGCCATCGGGACCTTGATTTTCAGTGAAACGGATCCTGAACATTGGCGAAACATTGGAATTGCAGCATTGACCTTAGCTCAGGTTGCAACTTATGACGATTGGGCGGCAGTCATGTCGGAAGTGAGCGATGTCTATCCTTTTGCTTGGGTCTACTTTTTAAGTTTTATCTTGGTAACTTCTGTGGTGTTATTAAATATGGTCATCGGCATCATTGTCGATGTTATGAGTCGCGATGCTCGAGAAAATTTATTCGATAATGTGGATTCCAACGATCACGTCGTCACCAAAGAAAACGAAGGCTTATGACTTTTCTTGAACTGAGTACTTTTAATTATTTATTGATTGCTTGGTTGGCAGTTGGCTTGATCGCATTTGTTTATCTGTTTTTTGAAACCGCGCCTTATGGCAAACATGTTGCTACAGGCTGGGGACCTGAAATTTCGGCTAAAGCAGGTTGGATCATTGAAGAATGTCCGGCATTTTTCTTAATGCTGATTTATTTTCTAGTGGCAGGCGATTACTCCAATCCAGTACATGTTGCATTTACAGTTTTGTATTGCGGTCATTATTTTAATAGAAGTTTTATTTGGCCAATGCGCGCTCAATCTACAAATAAAAAAATGCCTTTGATGGTGGTCTTTTCTGCCATCGGTTTCAATTTTGTGAATGTGTTCTTTCAGGGTACATGGATTTTTGTTTTTAGCGATTACAGTTCCGGCTGGCTGACCTCGTTACCTTTTTTACTAGGGTTATTGATTTTTTTTTCCGGTTTTTACATCAACTTTAAATCCGATGAAATTATGATTGATTTACGCAAAGACAAAGGAGAGGGTTATCACATCCCAAGGGGTTTCTTATTCAATAAGGTCAGTAACCCTAACTACCTTGGAGAATTCATTGAGTGGCTGGGTTGGGCCATCATGACTTGGAGTTGGGCTGGTTTGGTATTCTTTTTGTGGACGGTTTGTAATTTGTTCCCGCGAGCAATTGCCAATCACAATTGGTATCAAGATAAATTTGCAGACTATCCCAAAGATAGAAAAGCGGTAATTCCAAATATCATTTAGAGAATTTATTGTGGAAAGGTTTATCAGATATTTCTTATCATTTTTGATGATTTTTAGTTTGCTACTGGCAGGTATTTTTATGGTGATGCCTACTTATATGGATCAATTGACTGCCCTTGGCTTTTCTCCGGAAGAAATGAGAATCTGGGTCTACCGAGTAGTGGTCCCAACTTATTTTCTTACCATTGCATACTTCTCATACCGATATTTGTCAGGTAAAAATCCCACCTCAACCGTCTGGCCAATTTTAATTGTTACCTTCTTCTTTTTGATTTCACAAATTGTCGGATTTGTGTTTTTCTTTTTTCATTGGATACAGTTCTTCTATTTATTTATTACTGTAGTCTCGTTCTTTGTTTTGAGAGAAGCTCACAACCGCAGAAAAAAAGATATTTTTGGAAGCCCTCTTTAAGTTATCTCACCTGAAGGTTTCCTGATTTGTTGTTGAGGCTAAAAGCCGATCAAGACAAAAGCAACCAACCCACCAACAATCAAAGACATCATGAATATTTTTCGATCGGAATAGGGTTCCTTGCCGTTAAAGGCGGAAGAATGAAAATAGTTGAAAAATACGTACCAAAAAATAAAAGTAAAAAATGGCCAAGCTATCAAAAACATGAACTTGAGATTAAAAAATTCCGCTGATGAGATTCAACCCAAAGTAAGTCAAAAAGCCGACGGTCAATGAACCCAAGAACAACATCAATGCGACGAAAACTATTTCGGTCCATTGCCAAGTTGTTTTTTTATCGTCATTCAATCTGATGTAAATTTCGACTGCACCGAAGCAAATGGCAAATAGGGTAGCCAACAAAACTATGACAATGACTTCATCCATATGAGGATTATAACTAAATTAACGATTTAATCTTTAGAACCTAACTTTATTGAATATGGGTATCTCGATAATTGTTTGTAAAATAGATCAATGGGTGGATATGATTTCATGGTAGTCCTTTGGGTTATCTTCATAATAGTTGGCCTATTTCGAATTCGGGATGATTACCGAGAGTTTATTAAGACCAAAGAAAAAATGCATATTTCCTTAGGAACAAAACTAAGTATGTTCACAGGCGGTACCGCCATGACCGTATTTGGCATAGGCGGCTTGGTTTATCTGCTTATCAATCCTGGTATGTTTGCATAGAGACATACTTTAAAATTGGAGATTAGGAGCAAAGATGTATAATCTCTCTTCAATTTGAGAAATGCGGGCATGGTATAATGGCTATTACTTCAGCCTTCCAAGCTGACGATGCGGGTTCGATTCCCGCTGCCCGCTCCAGAATTTATTTTTATTTAAACAACTGATCGGCTACGTAAGGATTTGTAAGTCTCTCTTGGCCGAAAGTAGAAACGGGACCATGACCTGGCACAAAAGTCACATCGTTTCCAAGTGGCCACAATTTACTTCTGATTGCATCCAACAAGTCTTGAGTATTTCCTCTAGGTAGGTCGGTTCTGCCGATGGAGCCTTGAAAAAGGACATCACCAACGATTGCTAATTTTGATTCGGGATGATGGAAAACTACGTGACCTGGCGTGTGACCGGGACAATGATAAACATCCAGTTTTTCACCATCAATTTCAATTTGATCACCATCGGTTAACCAACGGTTGGGTTCAAAATTTTTTGCGGTATCCAACCCATAGCGTTTGCCTTGTTCCTCCAAAGCTTCGATCAGAAATCCATCGTCTTTATGCGGACCTTCAATCTCTATGTTGTACTTTTGAGATAATTCAAAAGCTCCTCCAGCATGATCCAAATGACCGTGAGTAATGAATACTTTTGAAAGCGTAAGACCTTGCTCAGCAATGAAATTTTCTATCAAAGACAAGTCACCGCCGGGATCAGTTACAGCCGCAATCTTAGAAGATTCTTTCCAAATGACACAGGAATTTTGCTGCAATGGAGTTACAGGAATGATTGCCGCTTTTAGTGTAGCCATGATTAAAAAAAACTGACATCATTATAACCTATGAATTTTCAACTTTTAGATGGTAATAACCAAAAAATCAGAGCTGTTGTCGAGGGCGAGGGTCCTTTGGTCGTCTTGGTACACGGTTGGCCTGAAAGTTGGTACAGTTGGCGACACCAAATTGAACCGCTTGCAAAAGCTGGTTTCAAAGTTGCTGCCATTGATGTTCGAGGCTATGGAGGATCTGACAAACCTCATGAGATTGCCGCTTACTCTCTGAAAAATATTGCTGCAGATGTTGCTGGAGTAATTGATTCATTGGGATACAAAGAAGCATACCTCTTCGGACATGACTGGGGCGGACCGATTGTTTGGACTACTGGATTACTTTATCAGGATACTATCAAGGCTGTTGGTGCTCTTTCGGTGCCCTATACTCCCGTAGGAGAAAAATCTTTAATTCAGTTATTTAGAGAACTTTACAAAGGTAAGTTTTTTTATCAATTATATTTTCAAAAAGAGGGTGTGGCCGAAGCTGAGTTTGAAGCGGATGTGCGCAAAGCTTTGGAGATCACCTACTTCAGTGCCGATGGAAGAGGGATGCAGTTTATGATGGAAAATATCAATAATCCTGAGTATCAAAAAACCCCTGATTCAAAAATGCTAGAAAATTCACCCAAATTCGATACTTACCCAAACTGGCTGACTCAAGAGGATATGAATTATTTCATCAAGGAATTCGAACAAAGTGGTTTTCGAGGACCGTTCAATAGGTATCGTGCTCAAGATATTGATTTTGAAGAATTACAAGAATTTAAAAACATGGCCTATCCGTTACCCGCATGTTTTATCACTGGAACTTTGGATCCAGTTAATTTTTTTGCTAGAGACGAGAGTGCTTCTGAAGCTGATATTTTGGAGGCTTTTACAAAAAATTATGAGGATTTACGCAAAGTTGAAATATTGGATGGTATAGGTCATTGGACCCAACAAGAAAGCCCCGAGGCAGTGACCGATCACATGATAGATTTTCTAAAAAACATTTAACTTAAAGGGAGAAAACATAATGACTTCTAAACTTCAAGGTTATTCAACCATTGGAACAAATAATAAAGAGGCTGCTGAAGCTTTTTACGATAGCTTGTTTGAGCAGATCAATGCAATAAAATTTCCTGCTAATGACAGGATTACTATGTGGATGTCTGAAGATGGCAGCAAAGTTATTTTGGCTATTGCAATCCCTTATGACGGTGGCACTGCTTCGCATGGAAACGGTACGATGAAAGCAATTCCGCTCGACTCTCACGAAGCAGTAAATGATATGTACGCCAAAGCAATGGAACTTGGCGCTACCGATGATGGTGAGCCTGGTCCGAGAGCAGGGAATTTTTATGGCGCCTATGTCTATGATCTGGATGGTAATAAACTCTGCTTTTTTAATTTTACATAATGGTCAAAGCAATAATTCTTATTTCAACTTTCTGAAGGTATAAATAAGTGCAAAGACGAGTAAAGTAAGCGCAATTAAGTAGTATTTGAAAGCCTGAATTACAATCCAAATTGTAATGAAAAAGGATGAAATCGCATTTGGAGGTTCATGCAGTTCATAATCGCCATCGAGCCAAGGAGAGCCTAGAGCAACCCCACCTTGACGATCATCTCCGTGCAGATAGGCATGAGCTGGATTCATATCACCTACCACGTCTCGTTCGATGTAAGAAGTTAGAGTTTTTTTCATTGCATCAACTACTTGAGGATGCTCCTCTGATAAATCATTTTTTTCATAGGGATCTTCAAGAATATCGAAAAGGCTATATGATGCTGAAACTGGAATCAGTTGAGGTTTAGACCAGCGTAACTTCCATTTCCCATTGAATAAGGCTCTTTCATCGGCTATCAGTCTAGCTCCAATGAAAGCATTTTTTGGCGGAACAATTTCATTTTTTAACAGATTCAACCATTTATCCTTTCCATCAAATTTAATTGTTTCCGCAACATTCACATTTGAAGCTCTAAGCAAAGTGGGCAGGATATCTTGTACGAAAAAAAACTGATCAGATTTCGCTTTTTCAATTACGCCTTTCCACCAGATGACAGCAGGAACTCTTATGCCACCCTCAAAAGTTGAGGTTTTACTACCTCTTAAACCAGCAGTACTCCCTTTGGCATTGATTAAATTCGGCGCAATCACCTGAGCAATAGGATCAATATCAAAAACAGGTCCGTTATCACTAAAAAAAAGAATAATGGTCTCTTCAAGAATTCCTTCCTGTTCTATTGCTTTAATGATTCTGCCTATTTCAGTATCAAGCGCGCTAACATTTGCAGCATATACCCGATCTTTTTCATTTTCGATATCAGTAAATTCATTGATGAGTTCAATCGGTGCCTCTATTGGGGTATGCGGAGCATTAAAGGCAACGTATAAGAAAAGGGGACGATTTTGATCTTTATTTTTAATGATATTAATAGCTTCAGTGGCAATTAATTCTGTGGAGTAACCTTCTTCATCCAAAGGCTTTGCGTTTCTGTGCCAATCCAATCGACCAGCAGCAGTATGATCAAAATATCCTATGCCACCCGACATATGCCCATAACTGGTATCAAATCCTCGATTGGTAGGCCAATATTCTGCCTTTGCCATTCCAAGATGCCATTTCCCAGAGAGCGCAGTCTGGTAGCCTGCTTCTTTAAAATATTGCGGCATAATTTTTAATTCAGGAGGTAAGCCAGTTTGTTCAGCAGCAGGATTCATAAAGGGCCTGACAACTCCATGATTGAAAATATGCAAGCCGGTAAGCATCGAGGCTCTCGTCGGACTACAAATGGGATTAGAATAAAACCTGTTCATTTCCAAACCATCTTTTGCCAATTGATCAATATTTGGGGTAGGAATAAAGCCACCGTGATAGGAAACGTCTCCCCAACCTAAATCATCAGTGAGAATAATTACAATATTTGGTTTGTTAGCGGATAGTAAATTAAACGAACAAAAAAGAGTCAGTACCAAAAAATAACGCAAAATCCCCCCTGAAAATAAAGATCTATTAAGTCACTAATGCTTGTTCAATGTCTTCAATTAAATCATCTAAAGATTCTATACCGACAGATAACCGAACCAATCCATCAGATATTCCAATTGCTTCTCTGCGATCTTTAGGTAATGAGGCATGAGTCATCAGAGCAGGGTGCTCGATGAGACTTTCCACACCACCAAGACTTTCAGCAAGAGCAAAAATTTTTGTTTGTTCAAGAAATCTCTTGGATTTTTCTAGACCACCTTTAATGTTCATAGAAATTATTCCGCCGAAACCATTCATTTGCTTCGCAGCCAGTTCATGTTGCGGATGATTGGTAAGTCCAGGATAAATAACTTCTGAAATTTCTTTGTGATTTTCAAAATGCTGAGCGATAGCCAATGCGTTTTCACAATGCCTTTCCATTCTAACTGCCAAAGTTTTTAAACTCCTTAGAATTAAGTAGCTATCAAAAGCTCCGGTTACTGGACCCAATGAATTGACAATGTTCGCCATACGCGCAATCAATTCCTCATCTTTTTTGCCTATGACCAAGGCACCAGCTATTAGATCGGAGTGTCCCCCTAGATATTTTGTTGCTGAATGCAAAACAATATCTATTCCATGACTTAAGGGTTGTTGGACATAGGGTGATGCAAAAGTGTTATCACAAACACTCAAGATTCCTTCCGACTCAGTAAAATCAGCAATTGCTGATAAGTCGACAACTCGCAACAAAGGATTGGTAGGCGTCTCCACAAATATCATTTTGGTTTTATCTGTTTTAGCATCTAAAACATTTTGTATGTCTGTCATATCTACATAAGTGACTTCAATACCCTGTGACAATGTTTTAATCTCATTAAACAAACGGACCGTTCCACCGTAAAGATCATTCATAGCAATCACATGATCGCCCGGTGCAAGTAATTCAACACAGGCTGAAATAGCTGCAACACCTGAGGAAAAACCAAAGCCGACTTCACCATTTTCAAGGCTAGCGATACATTCTTCAAAAGCCTTTCTTGTAGGATTGATTGAACGAGAATAATCAAAACCTTTATGGACTCCAGGACTTTCTTGTTCGAAAGTTGAAGAAGTGTAAATAGGCATCATCACTGCACCAGTTGTAGGATCTGCTTTTTGCCCCGCATGGATTGCTCGAGTTTCGAATCCTTCTTTATTTTTTTTGCTCATGAATATTAATCAATAAGTTTATTTTCTTTTAACCAATCTTTGTTAAAAGCTTTGGATAAATATTTGTTTCCAGTATCACATATCAATGTTACTACTTTTTTTGCTTCCGTTTGTTTTTGACACCATTTAATTGCCGCATCAACCAAAGTTCCACAGGAAGTACCCGCTAAGATACCTTCTTTTCTTAACAATTCGTCAACTCTGGCAAAAGCGTCTTTGTCGGAAACATAGATTCCCTCATCGATTACATCTAAATTCAAATTGTCAGGAATATAATCTTCACCAATACCTTCAACGAACCAAGAACCACCTTCATATTTGTATTCTCCAGTGTTGACAGCATCCGCAACTACAGAACCTATAGGATCAGCGATTACTATTTGTATGTCTTTATTTTTAGACTTTAAAAATTTACCCACACCACTGATGGTGCCTCCAGTTCCAACTCCTGCAACAAAAGCATCAATTTCACCTGCCATTTGTGACCAAATCTCTGGACCGGTGGTAGTTTCATGAACCAAAGGATTAGCGGGGTTACTGAATTGATCAGCAAAAAAAGAACCAGGAGTTTTTTTAACTATGGCTGCTGCCATTTCTTGATAATGCTCGGGATGTCCTTTTTCAACATCAGAGCGTGTAAAAACAATTTCAACACCCATAGCTTCAAGGTGCATGACTTTTTCTTGGCTCATTTTATCAGGGATAACTAAAATCAAATCATAACCCTTGAGTTTTGCTGCTAGCGCTAAACCTAAGCCTGTGTTTCCTGCAGTACATTCGACAATTGTTCCTCCAGGCATAAGAGCACCACTTTTTTCTGCCTCTTCAATAATTTTCATACCAACGCGATCTTTTATCGAACCACCTGGGTTGAGATTTTCAAGCTTTACAAATAGCTCACAAGGTCCGGTATCAATATTGTTTATTCTGACAACCGGAGTGTTACCAACCATTTCCAGAAGATTATTAAAATTATTCGTCATCCTTTTTTATATTTTTTCTGTCGTATTTTGTTTTATCTTTAAATACTGCAGCGCGATTGAACTTATTAGCATTTTTGGCTACTGGATTTAATCTTTTTTTCTTTCGTTTGTCTTTTTCTTTTGACACTTGAATCAAAGTTTTATTCGATAAAGTATACAATTACTTAGAGCGCAAAGTATTGTTCTTTGGCTATCCCAAACGTCTGTTGATTTCTTCTTTGAGAAGCCACATTCGATCTTGGCCCCACACATAAAAAGGATTTGATCCATCAGCATCGGTAATTTTAAAGCTAGGCACCCCCCAGCAATTGCCTTGGTACATATCGTTGACGTTGTCATTTAAAACCTTTTTCCATTTTGAAGTATTGAGATCTTTTTTTACAGAAGACCAATCCAGTCCCAACTTAGTAACTGTATCTTGAAGATAATCGTTATTACCTATGTTGATACCATCTTGGAAAGATGCTTTTAGGAGCTCATCGATGTATTCAAATCCTTTTCCTAAAGCATCAATAACTGGAAAAAGTGAATAAGCCTTTCTTGCTGGTCTTCCAATAGGCGAATAAATCTCTTTCATTTCATAACCATATTTACGACCTTCTCGAGCTGCGTCAGAGATGATGTATTTTGCCTTGAACGTGGGAATTACCATCATTCTCATTAACATCGGTAACACAGGCCGCATGATAAGATTGATAGGATATTCCTCTCTAAATTCTTTCACTCTTTTTGCACTAACAAAGGTATAGGGACTATTCAAAGATGGGTAATAAGTTAGGTTAAGTTTTTTATCTGAACTCAAAGTATCCGGCGCTTTTGTTTGCAGTAAACAAATAGGTGCATTCTCGCTGGTTTTATTAACACCAAGTTCAGTCAAACGATCTTCCAAATGATTTAGGCGATCAACACCCCAATAAAGTTCCTTTTCATAATAAAAAGCTGAGCCGAAATAATAATCACAGTTGTTTCTAATTTCATTGCCAGTCTTGAGTTTTTCAATAACTTCGGCTTCTGAGGTTTGATAACTCTCGCCAAGTGAGTTCAATTTTTCTTGATCTCCACTCCAAAGAGCATGACTAACTTGTTTAGCTATACTTTCAAATTCTTCCTCAGAAACTGCAGACAAAATAGCATTGGCTTTGTTGACTAAGTCTTTTTTAGGATAGTCAATGCCAGGGAAATCTACACCATAAAAAGGTGCAATTCTTTTAACGTCTTCCAAACAATAATCTGTATAAAGTGATGGCTCATGTAAAGCTGCAGGATTTTCTTCTCCAACCAATATGGATTTGAACTTCACATCGTAAGTTGATTTAAATTTTTCAATGAAATGTATGGTTAGATGAGAATACGGATCATCGACTTTATGGAAATATAAAACTTCGTGAGGTCGATTTGTATCCTTTCTACTGTCTTCTGCTTTTTTTCGTATTGCCTTGAAATTTTCAAAGCTGGAAAACATATTCATAGCTTTGTTTCTTGCTTTGTATGCAAAGGTTCTTCTGGTCAGAAAATTTCTAAAGGCTTGGAGCATTAGAAGCGTTGTTCTCCTGATTGAATTTTTTCATAAAGAGAGCTATCGATTTCTACGTATTTGCCTTTTTGATAAAAATACAATTTGTCTTCAATAACCGAAGGGTCAAAACCCTGTTTTTTTAAATCTTCCTTTTGGTGTTTGAAGGTGCCAGTCGTTTTCATCACTTCGGCAATTCTTATGAAATATGGTAACTGAAAAGCATTCAGATTTTTTTCAATATGATTTGAAAAGACATCAAAATCAAAATCATCAGAAACATTCATCAAGGCCATGCCTGCCTTACCTTCTGCCGATTGCACTTCGACGCCATATACGTTTGAATCGAGAACTTCAGGATATTTATTGATGATGGCGGCAACTTCCATAGTAGAGACATTTTCACTCTTCCAGCGATAAGTGTCTCCAACCCGATCTGCAAAGGACAGCCAATTATTCTCATGACGGGTCAACAAATCTCCTGAATTAAACCAGCTATCGCCATCTTCAAAAACGTCGGTCATGATTTTTTTATTAGAGGCTTGCTTGTCTAGGTAGCCCTCAAAAGTTGCTAGTTTAGATAATTTAGAAATGAATAAACCGGTTTCTCCAACATCAACAGATTCGCAATAACCTTCGGAATTTCTCAAAGGTTCTCCAGTTTCCAAATCACATTTAATAACTAGAGATCCTCTCATGTAGCGACCAACCATGCCAGGTCTGCCATGGGTGTTTACCAGAGCTCCAACACCTTCAGTTGCACCATAAAGCTCTCTGATTTTTGGAATTTTGAAACGAGTTTGAAATTTTTCCCAAATATCAGGTCTTAATCCATTCCCAGAAATTACTCGTAACTGGTGATTTTGATCTTCATCGCTTGGCGCTACATTCATTAAATAGCGACAAAGTTCTCCCACATAACCAAACATAGTTACTTTGTGCTTTCTAACGTCAGACCAAAACTCCGAAGCAGAAAATTTTTCTTTGATTACCGTTGTTGCACCTGCTCTTAGACATCCGGCCCAAGACCAAAGCAATCCTGTTGCGTGATACAAGGGCAAAGTTAAATACAAAATGTCTTTTTGTTTAGCTCGAAAACCAAAGAATTGACCGGCATAACTGGTTTTTATGGCTCTACCGTTTGTAATCAAGGCTGCCTTAGGAAGACCTGTGGTGCCTGAAGTATAAATGTACATTGCTACGTCTTTGATTTTTAGAGGGTATGGAGTGACCTCGCCAGCATCTTTTGAAGCTTCGTTGATATCAATGTAATTTGCTGGAATATCTTTTGAATCTTTGACCAAGAAAAGCTTCAACGATTTAAGTTCAGTTTCCGGCATTGATGATTCAAATTTATCGAGATGAGACGCCCCTAAAACCGCAGCTTTTGCATCAACAATTGTGACAACATGTTTCAGTCCTTCGCCTGTCACGGTGGTATTTATTAAAGCAGCAATCGCACCAATCCTGTGAGCAGCTAGCAGCAACATTAAAAAATCTGGACAGTTATCCATTAAAAGAGCAAAGCAATCACCTTTTTCAATTCCTTGAGATTGTAGGTAGGCACCGTATTGAGATACTTTTTGGTCAGCTTCTTTCCAAGTTATTGATTCATCCTTGAAGATGAAGGCAACTTCATTGGGAAACTTTTTTACGTTCTTTTCAAAAAAATTCAGTATGGTTAGTTGGTTTTCAGGCTGCCAAGTGAACATGAGGCGCGGTAAACCCTGACCCATAAAGTAAATATCATCTAATATTCCATTGATTGCCCATTTTAAACTCATAATGTATCTCCCAAAAAAAGAAGTTTATTTTGTCAGTTTCTGAGTTGAATTTCTATCTTCTCGGGAGAGATAAATACTTACCCTTGCTTGAAATATTGGTTTTAAAAATTACTTCAATTTGTCTCTGATATAGAAGGGTAGATAGATGATGTAAAACATTAAAACTCCCAAAATAATAAAAAAGATATAGTGAAAAGGGGGATCTGGCATCAGGTCAACAATCGATTGTCCAGCAGGGCGTTGCATCATAAACCAATAATTTGCCGGCTCTCCTTCAGCAAAATAATTGATGATTAGGTTGATTGAATAAATTAAAAACAACACTGGAAAAGTCACTTTTAAGACATCGGTGATGGACTTCAATGTCGGTCGGTTGTTCAATCCAATCGAAATAAATCCGATTCCAAGCCACATCAGACCGTGACTGAAGAAAAATAATATGAAATGCAGATGTGGAAAATCAAATTTCACGTCAGGTTGAGTATTAGCCATTAAGCCACCTCCAATGCCCCAGAAAAAAGCAATCTCAAAAAAAATTCTTTTGCGCGTTAGCATGTACGCTGCTGCAGAAAAACTTGCCAAATGACAAAAATGCATTGGTAACATCTTTAAGAACGGAAAATCTTCTGGCCAAACTCCTGAATAGATAAAAGGTTTGAGAAGTTCGTTGCTGATCAGGATAACAGCCAGCGCTTGTCCAAATTGTTTTTTTACAGACTCTGATTGATTTCTTAAAAAATATGGAATTAAGATAGACAAGGATAAAATAGAAACTAAAACTGATAGATGATCGGTTCCGAAAATTTGAAAGGGTTTAATCTCAAACATAAAGTAATTATTTTTAGGCTTTTTTGTTTAAGCTTCATTTTAAGTTACTTCTCTGGCTGCTCTCAAGAGTATCAAGTGGAAAAAGCTTCATGGGATTCCTCCTTAGATTATTTCTCTGAAATTCAGGAAGGCTATGACGTTACTTATTTCGTTGAAGTTGGAACACAAGAAGCATATCTGGGAGGAATTTTAGAAATCTATAAGCTTCCAAAAATGGACTATCTAGATCGAATCAAAGTGACTGAAATAGAATTCTTCAATCGTGTTGATGGATTACAAATGTGCAGAATTTGGGGGGTGAGTTCTAAATCAGGAACTTCTAATCATCTCTTAGCAAGAAACTGTAAAGATCTTACTGATCTTTAAAACTTTCATAAAATTCTTCAAAACGACCTTGCAGTCTTTGCATTCCTGTTATCCAGCGATCGTAGTCGGTAGTTTTTCTCTTGATATATTCTAAAACTTCCTCATGAGGGGTAACTAGAAAACGTTCTTTTTTAATTGCATCAATGACATCTTTTGCACATTCATCTGCTTCGATCATTCCATCTACACCTGCAACACCTGGACCTTGTGCCGTCATTGCTGTTTTCACGGCTTGAGGACAAAGACAAGATACCCCAATCCCTTTTTCTCCATAAGTAATTTTGATCCACTCAGCCAAGCTAACTGCTGCAGCCTTAGTAACAGAATAGGGCGCAGCTCCGATTTGAGTCAGCAGTCCTGCCGCAGAAGCCGTATTTACAAGATATCCAGAACCCTGTTCTAACATTTGGGGAATCAAATGTTTAGCTGCATGTGCATGTGCCATAAAATTGATATCCCAGATATTTTGCCAATCCTCTGTAGAAACATCCAACAAACCAATGGCACCTGCTATTCCTGCATTGGAGCAAAATATGTCGATGCCCCCCATTTTTTCATTGGCTGAAGTAATTAGTTCTTTAATTTGATCTTCTTTTGAAACATCGACAACAAAACCTGAAAATCCCAATTCCTTAGCAACCTCAAGCACCTCTTCATTTAAGTCCACAAGAACGACATCTTTGGCCTTTTCATTTTTGAACTCGATAGCTAACGCCTTCCCAATACCACTGGCTGCTCCAGTAACAACAACTCTTTTATCAACTATTTCCATGTTTATCCTCCAAGCTTTTCAATAGCTTCTTCACGCATTTGTTTTTTTGCGATCTTTCCTGAAGCAATCCTTGGCAGCTGTTCAGTTTGAAACCACATGTATTCTGGTATTTTAAATTTGGCAAGTTTCTTAGCCAAAAAAGACGATAGTTCGGCTTCGTTGAGTTCTTGATCTTCTCTGCAAGCCACCATAGTTGCTAATTTTTCTCCAAGCCTTTCATCCGGCACTCCAAATACTGAGGCTTCTAGTACCGCGGGATGCTCTGTAATAGCTGCCTCGACCTCAAGGCAAGCAATATTTTCCCCGCCTCGAATGACAATATCTTTCTTTCTGTCTTTGATATAAAGAAAACCGTCTTCATCAAGACAACCGATATCACCTGAGCGGAACCAACCTTCAGAATCCAAAACTTCATCAGTCGCCTCTTGGTTTTTCCAATAACATCTAAACGTACATGCACCTCTGATACATACTTCACCGTCTTCATTAACATTCAAAGTATTACCATCATCATCAACGATTTTTAAGTCAATCAATTTAGGAATTGCAAAACCTGTGCTCAGGGGTTTTTGCACATACACATCTCCATGATTATTTGCAGCCAGCGCGTTGGTTTCGGTCAAGCCATAACCAAGCCCTGGCGAAACGTCTTTCATATTTTCTTTCATTTCTTTAACTTGTTCGGGAGGTCGTGCAGCGCCACCCCCGTTCAAATCGGTTAAAGTTGAGATATTCCGAGGATTTTTTTTCTGAGCTTCTACCATTTCATAGGACATTGTCGGAACCCCAGTAAATAAAGTTACTTTTTCTCTTTCAATCAAATCCAAAGCAACATCAGGATCCCATTTGTACATCAATACGGTTTTTCTGCCGACTGGAATCGATAATAAAAAAATAGCATGACAACCGGTTACATGAAATAACGGGACGCTAACCAAGGTTGCATGTTGATGGGAATTCCCTAAATCTTCCGGTTTCTCTTCAGCTGCTTCTTTACCCATAAGATTTAGTGTCATCCAGTAACAGGGAGCGAAGATTATTGAACGATGCGTTGCAACAACTCCCTTAGGATAACCGGTACTGCCTGAGGTATACATAATTGAAGCATCGTCTTCTGGAAGCAGTTCTACGGGGTTATTTAATTTTGAATTAGCATCAGAAATTACCTGATAGAAATCTATTTCTTGGTGATCAGGATTTTCCGAACGTACTGAAATCTTTGCTACATCCGAACACTTATCACCCAAGCGCTCCAATCTTTCTTGATCAGCAATAAACACTTTAGATTCACTATTGGTTATGCCATATTCAAGTTCGTCTCCTTGCCACCAAGAATTCAATGGAACAACTACAGCACCAATGGAAGTAACGGCCATATAACAATACATCCACTCTGGATAATTTCTCATAGAAAAGGAAACCTTATCTCCTTTACTAACACCGAACTTCTCTTGAAGAGTGTTTCCAAGTTGACAGGCAAGAGCAAAAGTTTCCGGATATTTTATCCGCTCGTCTTGATAGATAATATGCTCCCAATCACCATGAGCCAATCCCAATTCATAATACTCTCTGAGATTTTTTGGAGCTTCTCCAAAAACATAATATTCATTTCCTCTTACTGTTTCTTTTGACAAAGAAAGAAGACCTTCTGCGGTCACTCGTTCCATGGCAGTCAAACGATCTGCAGGATTAATTAAATCCAATTTCGTGGTCACTCTTTATTTTCCAGTGAAATTAGGTGCTCTTTTTTCGACAAAGTGTCTTACACCTTCTTTGAAATCTTCGGAATCAAAACTTTTTAACATCTCTTGCAAAGAGCTTTCCAAATTAGCTTTGATACCTTCATCAAGAGCAGTATAAATTTGCCTTTTCATGATTTGCACAGATCTTGGCGAAACATTTTTTGCTACATCCTCTGCATAAGCCAAAACGTTTTCCATAAAGTTTTCATCCGCAAAACACTTGTTCACGAGACCGATGCGCTCAGCTTCTCTACCGTCGAATTTTCGAGCAGTAAGCATTATGTCCATAGTATGAGCTACACCGATTATCCTTGGTAAGATCCAACCGACTCCCCATTCAGCAATTAAACCTCTTTTTGAAAATGCAGTTGAAAAAACCGCCTTGTCTGAAGCCAATCGCATATCGCAATACAAAGACATGATCAGTCCAACCCCAGCAGCAGGACCATTAATGGCCGCAATGATTGGTTTTGGGACAGATGGAAAATAACTGTATGTTCCTTCCCACTCTGCTAAACCATTAGTTGCATACTCTCTTTGTTCTGGTTTGTCTTTGGATTCATCACCATCCATCGATCCACTGTCAGAGATAGTCGACAAACCATCCATATCGGCTCCAGCGCTAAAACCTCTACCAGCTCCAGTAAGCACAATGACTTTGACATCATCATCTTTACAAGCATCATCGATTTTTTCTTTCAAGCGTGCTGTTAATTCGCCAGTGATAGCATTCAATCTATCGGGACGATTCAAGGTAATCAGCGCTACCCCTGTATTTTTCTTGTCATATAAAACTACTTCGTTACTCATTAGACTACTGTGCCTCCATCAATCACTAATGTGTGACCGTTTACAAAACTACCTGCTTGAGAGGCAAGAAAGACTGCAGCGCCACCAATTTCATCAGGCTCTCCAATACGTCGCATCGGACATGTTGCAGTTGATTGTTTTAGAATTTCGGGATTTTCCCAAAGAGCTTTAGCAAAGTCAGTTCGGAACAGTCCAGGAGCTATTGCGTTGGTTCTTATGTTGTACTGACCGAATTCTAACGCGTAGTTTTTTACCAACATGATGTCGGCAGCTTTTGAAATATTGTAGGCACCAATTACTGGGCTGGCGTTGAGGCCCCCGATAGAGGAAACAATGATTATGCTTCCATCTTTTCTTTCCATCATCTCAGGGATAACCATCTGACAAAGATTATGATTGCTTTTAATATTGTTATTCATAATCTTTTCAAAAGCTTCATCTGGAATGTCTTTGATTGAACCAAAGAAAGGATTGCTCGCAGCGTTACAAACTAGGATATCTATTTGTCCCAGTTGCGCTCGAGTTTCTTCAACTAGCATTTCAAGTGCTGTTTTATCGGAAATATTACAAGGAATTACAATGGCCTTTCCTGGAAATCCCATTGAATTTATTTCTTCTGCAGTTGCTTCACAAACATCGGCTTTTCGACTCGAAATAACCACGTTAGCTCCTTGCTGCGCCATAGCTGCGGCAATGGATTTACCAATGCCTTTGGATGAACCGGTGATAATGGCGTTTTTACCTGTTAAATCAAACATCGTATATTCTCCTTCTAATTATTTCCCTTTCCAATTTGGCAATCTTTTTTCAGCAAATGCCACAGGTCCTTCGATGAAGTCCTCACTACCAAATAATTCTTTGACTGCTGAATAATGAGCTTTCATGGATTTTTCTAAGTCTGGCTCATTGAAATTTTCGTAAGCCACTTGTTTGGTTGCTCTAATTGACATTGGAGAGCATTCTTCAATTTGTTTGGCCCATGCTTTAGCAGCAGAAATAAGATTCTCTGGTTCAACGACTTCATTGACGAATCCAAGTCGCATGCCTTCTTCAGCAGAAACGTGTCTACCAGTTAACATCATTCCAAGAGCATTTTTCATACCAATTTGTCTTGGCAGTCTCTGCATGCCACCGGCCAATGCTGCAAGACCAACTTTAGGCTCTGGCAAAGCAAATTTTGCATTGGTTGAGGCAACAATCAAGTCACAAGCAAGAGCAATTTCAAAACCTCCACCCATGGAAACACCATTTACTGCGGCAATCAGAGGCTTGGTTAAATTGAATCTTGAAGTCAATCCAGCAAAGCCCGAAGAAGCCATATTGATATCCATTTTTCCACCAGCTTCTGCTTGAAATTTAAGATCGTTTCCTGCGGAG